>Ga0194132_10002860_pt1 | contig 31595 bp, 34 predicted proteins | sample TA2KigOf80mmetaG_FD_148612 | JGI IMG/M metagenome (GOLD analysis project Ga0194132, IMG submission 148612) | Freshwater microbial communities from Lake Tanganyika, Tanzania - TA2015054 Kigoma Offshore 80m | ecosystem: Environmental > Aquatic > Freshwater > Lake | place: Tanzania: Lake...
CTCGAGCTCGATCTCCACGACGCCTTGCCAATAAGATCGCGAGACGGCGCGCGTCGGCGTATACGTCGCGTATGCCAGGGTCAACTTCGCGCCCGCGAGGAGCTCGCCAGAGAGGTCAACGCCGTATCCTGTGCCCGTATTGCAGGCGCCCGGACAGGTTCCCGCGGCGCTCGCGAGCGCCGCGGTGTCCACGCGGAGATTCAGTCCGACGAGCCAGTGCTCGCCGAGACGGATCTCCGCCCGCCCGCCCATCAACGAACGATGGGAAGTCTGGTCCGCTAGCGCCGACTGCGCGAACAAGAAGATGTCGACGGGCCCCAGAGACGGAAACCAGAGTTGGATGCCGTCGCGCTGCTGGTCGTCGTAGAAGTCGTCGGAGTCGAGGAGAAGACCGATCGGGCCCAGCGCGATCACGTCGCGACCGAGACGTATGTCCAGCCCTTCTACGCCCAACAGGTTGCGCAAATTCAAGTAAAGGCGCTCGACCTCGAACTGCAGGCCGTTCGGAGCTCCGGTGCTCGGTCCGATACCAGACGCGTAGGTGAATCCCAACCGCAGGTAGATGCTCGTGCGCGCGTCGACGATGCCGTTGATCTCGAGAGTCGCATTCGCTTCTTCAAGCGCTCCGTTCGAGCCGGGGCCTCTGTAGTTGTCGCCGGCAGCCCCTCCGGGCGTGATGGGAACGACGTAGCTGTACGTGAAGTTGCCGACGATCAGCGTTTGATCTAGCCGCGACTTGATCGCCGCCAACTCGCTCTCCAGCGCTCCGATCCGCACGCCGAGCGCGGCCAGCTCGGCGCGGAACTCTGCGACGAGGCGTTTCAGCGTCGCGAGGGTCTGGTCGTTGACGCCCTGCCGCGCGAGCGCGGCGCGGTAGCCGACCTCCGCGGCCGCGATGCGCGCCTGCGTAGCCGCCAACGCGGGACCGAGAACCAGATCCGCGGGCGATGGCTGCGGTCTCGGGATGGCTTCGATTCGCGCGAGAATCCGCGCGACGATCATCGCCATCTCGAAGCGCGACAACGGCTGCTTGCCACGGAACGAGCCGTCCGGATGACCCTCGACGACGCCTTTCGCGGCGAGCTCCGCGATTGCGTCGTAGGCCCAGTGATTCGTGGGAACGTCGGCGAACGGCTGCGCGGTCGCCGGCGCGAGCAGCGCGGCGAGCACTGCGGCCACGACGAGCACGGAAACGGATTTCACCAGTCGACTCCTCTAGTCGTAATATTCGTACTGACGTGTCACTGAAGCACACAGATAGAAGAGGAGACGCCGCGAGTCGGCACCCGGGCGTCCCCCTTCGCTAAAGAAGATTATTACTATATACGATTAATTGCAATACCCCGCGGCTTTGTGGGGTGTCCGCGGTTGATCTAGGAGACTTCTACGATCGCTTCGATCTCCACCGTCGTGTTGCCGGGCAACGAACCCATGCCAACGGCGGAACGGGCGTGACGGCCGGCGTCGCCGAGGACTTCCACGAACAGATCAGAACAGCCGTTGACGACCTTCGGCTGATCGCCGAAGCCCGGCACGCCGTTCACCATGCCGAGGACCTTCACCACGCGTTTCACCTTGTCGAGATCCCCGCCGGTGGCGTCCCGCAACGCCGCGAGCAGCCACGTGCCGACGAGCCGGGCATGCTGGTAGGCCTCTTCCCAAGTGAAGTCCTTGCCGACGTGACCCTTGGGAACCGTACCGTCCGGGCCGACGGGCGTCTTGCCCGACAAGAACACGAGGTTCCCCGTGCGGACCCAGTGAACGTAGTTGCCGGCGGGCTTGCCGAGCGTGGGCAGCGTGATGTTCTTTTCCTTCAGTGTTGCTTCTGCGGACATATACCCTCCCGAAGATGCGCGTGGGCAGCGCGTGGGTGTTCCCGGGAGTCAATTCGCGCGTGATCGGCGCGTTCCTTGACGGGGTTGAAATCTAGCGGATCGCGGCCGTCGCCCACTTTGTTGTCAGAAGGTCGTCGACGCCCAGCTCGCTGTTCTCGTACGTCATCGCTTCGGCGATCATCAGAGCGGTCAGGACGTCCGTACTGTCGATGGTCGGTGGAATCGTTTCCCGGCCGACCTTCGGCATTCGCCGGGTCGCTTCCATCGGCTCGACCTCCTCGACTTCGCGGTGGAACGCGGTTACGTTCTCCGTCCAGTGGATCGGCCCTTTGCTGGGCGCGGCTTCGGCGAGCCACGGGGCTTCCTGGAGGATCTCGTTCACATCGCGAGGGGTCAGGATCAAGTTGCAGTGCCGGCAGCGAAACGCCGAGTCGGCGTGGGGCGACGTCCGGGTGATGTAGCAGTCGCAGCCGCGTGGGCACTTGATTCGCATGGGACGCATAAACGGCACTTCCAGGGGCAAGAGCGGCCCGTTCGAAGGCGGAAATCAGCAAATTCCAGGCCAGAACGGGGCTATCGCAGCCAGATGACGAGCCAGGGTGCGAGCGTCACGATCGTCACGACCCGCACGAGGTGAAAAGCGGCCACGAGCGTGGCGTCATACCCCATGTCGTCGGCGAGGAGAGAGATCTCGGTGATGCCCGCCGGCGCGGCGCACAACAACGCCGTCGGCCAGTTCCAGCCCGTCGCGCGCATGATGACATACGCGACGCCCATGGACAGCACCACGATCGTGATCGTCAGTACGACCGCCGGGAGCAGCAGGCGCCCCGTCAAAACCGAAGACAGCGAAACCGACAGCCCCAGCATCATGCCCAGCACCATCTGGACGACGCGGCGGGCGGGCGTCGGCACCGTGGCAACGGGCCCCCCTGCTAGTCGGAGTACGCTGACCGCGAGCAGCGAACCGACGAGCGGCCCCGCCGGCACGTGCAGCCAATAGGCGGTCCACCCCCCGAATGCGCCAACTGCGAGCGTGCCGAGCATCTTCACGGCGCCCCCCGATCCGCCCTTGCGACGACGAGTCGCGCCAGCGGCACGAGGATGAACAGAGACAGCGTCACGCGGATCAACTGGATCCCAAGCACGGTATTCGCGTCGAGGCCGAGCGCCGACGCGAGCAAGACCATCTCCGGCATACCGCCGGGCGTGCCCGAGAGGATCGCCTCGCCGGTCCCGGGGCGAAGGGCCGATGAAATGACGAACGTTCCGATGGCGACGCCGAGCAGCGTGCCGCCGATCATGAGGCCGGTCGCCGGCAAAGCCTGCCGCAGCCGGCGCAGCGATTCGGGGTTCGCGCGCGATCCGAGCGCGGCGCCGACGACGATCTGCAGCCAAATGCGCGCTGGCGGGTTGATGCTCGGAAGATTCGGCAGGAACGTGTGCAGGATGACGACCGCGAGCAACGCACCCAGCATCGCGCCCGCGGGGAGCCGGTAACGAAATCCCAACGATCCACCCAACACGCCTGAGACCGCGATCAGAACGAACGAGAAGAAATCGTGCATCGTGTCCGATCCTCGTTCTCGGGTGGACGCGGTGTTCCCTCCGGCCGGCCGGGTGCCGTACCCGCGCGGGCAGGTGCGGTCTCGCGCCGAAGCGAACCCAAAGTGACGTTGGCATCCCCACCGGACGACACCGAGGCTGGCACGTGACGATTCGCCCGCTTGCGCCGGGAACGCGTCACGACGGCTCGCGCTGGATCGGTCAACCGATCGCGCGGGTCGAGGACCGCAAGTTCGTGCGCGGCGCGGCGCGCTACGTCGACGAACTGACGCCGCCGCGCACGCTCCATCTGGCGGTCGTGCGGAGCGCGCACGCGCATGCCCGTGTCCGCCGCGTCGACTACGATCCGCTGCCCGCCGTGGCCGACCCCCAAACCGCGCGGTCGAGCGCGGTGCGATTGCCCGACAACGAGATGCTGTGCTGGGACCGCACGGCCGGCGACGTGGAAGGCGCGTTCCGCGCCGCGGCGGCCGTCGTGCGCGAGCACGTCTCCATTCCACGTCTGGCGCCGGCGCCGATGGAGACGCGCGGCGCCGGCGCGGCCTACGATCCCGGCACGGACCAGTTGACCGTCTGGGTGTCGGCGCAGGATCCGCACCGGCCGCGCACCTTGCTGGCGCAGGCGCTGGGCCGTCCCGAGGAGCGCGTGCGCGTGATCACACCCGACGTCGGCGGCGGATTCGGCGGCAATGGGCACATGCCGTCCGAAGTGATCCTGACGGCGCTCCTCGCAATGCGGTATGTGCGTCCGGTGAAGTGGATCGAAGACCGCACGGCCAATTTGCAGACCGGCTATCACGGTCGCGGCCTCGCGGTCGACGTCGAAGCCGCGTTCGCCGCGGACAGGCGCCTGCTCGCGATGCGCGCGTCGTTCCTCGCCGATCTCGGCGCGTACCTGTACCCGCCGACGCCGTTGATGCCGATCACGACGGCAATGTTGATGACCGGGACGCACCACGTGCCGGCGGCGGAGGCGCGCGTCGTCGGCGTCGCCACGAATCGCTCCCCGACCGGTCCCTATCGCGGCGCCGGCCGGCCCGAGGCGGCGCTGATCGCCGAGCGCGTCATGGATGGCGGCGCCCGCGCGCTGGCGATCGACCCGATCGAGATCCGCAAGCGCAACGTCATCCCGCCGGATCGAATCCCGTTCACCACCGCGCTGGGCATGCGATTCGACTCCGGCGACTATACGCCGACGTTGGAGCGCCTGGTGTCGTTGATGGATCTACCGCGGCGGCGTGAAGCGCAGGCGCGCGCCCGTGCCGCTGGCCGCCTGTCCGGGATCGGGATCGCGCTGTACGTGGAGCACGCCGGCGCGCGCTTGTGGGAGAGCGCGGCCGTTCGCGTCGAGCCGGATGGGCGCGTCGTTGTGCGCAGGGGGTCGAATTCTCACGGCCAAGGACACCACACAGTCTTCGCGCAAGTCGTCGCCGAGGTTCTGCGCCTCGATCTGACGGCCGTGACAATCGAGCAAGGCGATTCGGCGGTCGTGCCACGCGGCGTCGGCACGTTCGGCAGCCGATCCATGAGCACCGGCGCGCCGGCGGCGTTTCTGGCGGCCCTTCGCGTGAAGGAGAAGATGTCGCGCATCGCCGCCCGCTTGCTGGAAGCCTCCGAAGACGATCTGGCGTGGCAGGACGATCGCATCGCGGTGCGCGGCGCACCCGATCGCGGCGTGCCGTTCGCGCAGGTCGCGTCGATCGCTTATGACGCAGCGCGTCTTCCGGCCGGGCTCGAGATGGGGTTGGAGACGACCGAGTACTTTCGGATGACCGATCCGGTGTTTCCGTTCGGCGCCTATGGCGCGATCGTCGATATCGATCCCGAAACCGGCGTGCTGAAGGTCGAAGAGATCTTCGCGGTCGACAACGCCGGTCGCATCCTCAATCCTTGGCTCGCGGAAGGACAGGTCTTCGGCGGCATCGTGCAAGGGTTTGGCGAGGCGGTGTGCGAGGAGTTCCGCTACGACGAGTTCGGGCAGCCGCGCACGAACACGCTCGCCGATTATGCGATGCCACGCGCGGCCGAGGTGCCGCTCCTCCACGGCGCGTTCCTCGAGACGCCGTCGCCGAACAATCCGCTCGGCACGAAGGGTATCGGCGAAGCCGGCGCCATCGGCACGCCAGCCGCGATCGCGAACGCCGTCGCGGACGCGCTTCATCCTATAGGAAATCCGCATGTTCAGATGCCCTACACGCCGGAGAAACTCTGGCGCGCGATTCATTTCGGAAAGCCGGGGAGGCCATGAGCGATCCAATCCTGAGCTACCTGCAAGGACGCACGCAAGCAATGGTCGACATGCTTGGCGTCTTCGTCAACCACGACACGCCGACGTCGGATTTCGCCGCGATCACGAAGCTGCAGAACGTCATCGCCGCCGAGTCGCGCGCGCGCGGCGGTCAGGTCGAGGTCATCTCGGCCGACGGGCAAGGGGCGGATCATCTGCGCGTGACCTTCGCCGGCGCGAATCCGAGCGCCAAGCCGGTGCTCGCGATGATCCACATCGACACCGTCTGGCCGATCGACGAAACGACGCGGCGGCCATTCCGCGTCGAGGGCGACAAGGCGACGGGCCCGGGCGCCTACGACATGAAGGCCGGCGGCGTTCAGACGCTATTCGCGTTGGAGGCACTGCAGCACGCGGGCATCCGGCCAAGCCGCCCCGTCTTGGTGCTGTTCACGACGGACGAAGAGACGGGCAGCATGACGTCGCGCGCGCTCGTCGAGACGGAAGCGCGAAAAGCGGAAGCGGCCCTGTGCATCGAGCCGTCGACGCCGCCGACCGGCGCGCTGAAGACCGCGCGCAAAGGCATCGGTATGTACACGCTGACGATCGGCGGGCGCGCCGCCCACGCCGGCGTCGAACCGGAGAAGGGCATCAGCGCGCTCGAGGAGCTCGCGCACCAGATCCTCTACCTGCAATCGTTGAACGACTTCGCGAAGGGAACGACCGTCACCGTCGGGGCGGCGTCGGGCGGCATGCGCCGCAACGTCGTGCCCGCCGACGCGCGCGCCGAGATCGATCTGCGATTCGTCACGGTGGCGGAGGGTGAGCGCGTCGAGAAGTTGATCCTCGGCTTACAGCCGAAGGTCACCGGCACGACGATGGAGGTGACCGGATCGGTGAACCGCCCGGTCATGGAGCGCTCGCCCGGCACGGTGAAGCTGTTCGAGCTGGCAAAGAAGATCTGCGACGAGCTTGGGTTCGCGGTCGACGAGTCGATGAGCGGCGGCGGCAGCGACGGCAACTTCACGGCGCCGATCGTCGCGACGCTGGACGGTCTGGGGGCGGTCGGCGGCGGCGCGCACGCGCTGACCGAGCACGTGATCATCTCCGAGATCCCGCGGCGCGCGGCGATGCTCGCGCATCTGATCGCGCGCATCTAACGAGGCGCGGGCGGCGCTGGCGGAGCGACGCACAGCACGCGTGCGGAGTCGTAACAAGGACGGAACGATTCGAGGGACGGTGGATATGACGGAACGCGCGGATCTGCTGCTCACGGGCGGCTACGTGCTCACGATGGATGACCAGAATCGGATCTATGATCCGGGCGCCGTGGCCATCGCCAACGGTCGCGTCGTCGCTGTCGGGCCCGAAGCCGAGGTCGCGCCGCGATTCCAGGCGGCGCAGACGTTGAACGTCCGCCATCACGCCGTGATGCCCGGATTGCTGGACATCTACTCGCACGCCGGCCACGGCTTGATCAAGGCGCTGTACCATCCACGGCTGGGTTGGCCGACGAACCGCGTGTACTTCCACGCCTCGACGCCGGAATGGTGGGAAGCCGAAGCGGAGCTGACGGCGCTGGAGCGGCTGCGGTTCGGCGTCACGTTCGGGCACACCGTGCTCGGCGCGACACCGGCGCGCGCCGATGACGCGGTCTACGCCGACGCGCACATGCGCGGCGTGCTGCGCGTCGGCATCCGCGAGATGGTCTCGGTCGGCCCGCCGGACCCGTTCGTGCCCCACGTCCCCGAGCCGTGGTCGGCGACCGACTGGCGGAGCGGTTCTCCCGTCGAGAAGCGGTTCACGTACGAGCAGTGCCTCGACGTCGCCGCCGAGGTCGTGCGCCGCTGGCACGGCACGCACGAGGGACGGATGCGCGTGTCGCTGCATCCGCCGTATCTGTTCGGGCGCCACGCGAAGCACTCGCGCTTCCGCTACGACTACAAGCCCGAGGACACGAAGGTCGTCATCGATCGCGCCGTCGAGATGCGAGCGCTCGCCGACCAACTCGGCGTCTCGATCATCACGCACGTGTTCCGCGACAGCATCGCCTGGGGATACGAGCACATGGGCAAGTCGATGTTCGGCGTGCTCAAGCCGGACGTGCTCTTGGCGCACTCCAACGGCCTGAGCGCGCACGAGGTCGAGCTCGTCGGACAGTCCGGCGCCGCCGTCGTCTGGGCGCCGTCGACGGGCGAGAACGCCTGGTACGGCCTCTGCCCCGTCCCCGCCCTGCTCGCCCGCGGCGTGCGCGTCGCGATCTGCACCGACGGCAACGCGCCGCGATTCTCGATGGATCTCTGGAAGGACATGTACCGGGCGATCCTCACGCAGGCGATCGAGAAGCACGACATGGGCGCGCTCGCGGCCGGCCGGGTGCTGCGCATGGTCACGATCGAGGCGGCGCGGGCGCTCGGCGTCGGCCGCGAGGTGGGGTCGCTGGAGGCCGGCAAGCTCGCCGACGTCATCACGGTGGACCTGCGCGCGCCGCACCTGACGCCGCGCATCGCGATCCCGAACCTGCTTGCGTTCTACGTGCAAGGGCACGACGTGAGCTCGGTCATCGTCGGCGGGCGGCTGCTCATGCACGACCGCAAGGTGCTCACGGTCAGCCCGGACGCGGTGATCGAGCGCGGCCAGGCCGAGGCGGAAGCGGCGTTCCGGCGCCACCCCGTCGACGAATTCATGAAGTGGGACGACGTGTACTGGAACGCGGCGATGTGGCCGGAGTGAACCGCTAGCAGCGGCCGTCATGTGGCGTTACGTCGCGCGTCGCGTCCTATTGGCGATCCCGACGATCCTCGGGGTCGTGGTGCTCGTGTTCTTCGCCATGCGTGTGCTGCCCGGCAACATCGCCGACAAGATGATCGCCGACTTTGGCATGTCGGCGGCGGACATCGCGCGGCTGCGCGTGCAGTGGGGGTTGGACGATCCGCTGCACGTGCAGTTCGGCCGGTTCGTCGGGCAGATGGTGGAGGGCGATCTCGGACGGTCGATCTGGAGCCGGCGCCTCGTCGTCGATCAGATCGCCGAGCAAGTCCCCGCGACCGTGCAGCTCACGCTGGCGGCGATGGCGATCGCGGTCTTCATCGGCGTGCCGCTCGGGATCCTCGCCGCGATCCGCCGCCACACGTGGTGGGACTTCTCGTGCATGGCGATGGCGCTCGGCGGCGTGTCGATGCCGAGCTTCTGGCTCGGGCTGCTGTTGATCCTATTCTTCGGCGTGCGGCTGGGGTGGCTGCCGATGGCGGGCACCGGCGGGCTCGAGTACCTCATCTTACCCGCGTTCACGCTGGGATTCGGATCGTCGGCGGTCATCGCGCGGCTCACGCGCTCGTCGATGCTGGAGGTCCTGCGGCGCGACTTCATCCGTACGGCCCAGTCCAAGGGGCTCATGCCGCGCGTCGTCACCTGGAAGCACGCGCTACGCAACGCGATGATCCCGGTCATGACGATCATCGGGCTGCAAGTGGCGAACCTGCTCGGCGGCGCGGTGCTGACCGAGACGGTCTTCTCCCGACAGGGCATCGGCCGCATGGCGGCGCAGGCGGTGCTGGAGAAGGACTTCCCCGTCGCGCAGGGCATCGCGATGCTCGTGGCGATCACCTACGTGTTCGTGAATCTGTTCGTGGACATCTTGTACGCGTTCTTCGATCCGAGGATCCGCTATGAGTAGCTCCGCCGCTCCCCTGCCCACAAGTCACGTGCGTTCGCGGACGATCCGCGCGCTCGTCTGGCGCGCGCTGATGCGCAACCGCAGCGCGAAGGTCGGGGCGATCGTACTGGCGATCGTCATCTGCGCGTCGGTGTTCGCGCCGTTCGTCGCGCCGCGCGATCCCATCGATGTGGTCGGCGACCGGCGCATCGAGGCGCCCAGTCTCGAGTTTCCGATGGGGACCGACACGCTCGGGCGCGACAACCTTAGCCGCGTCATCTACGGCGGGCGCATTTCGCTGCGGCTGGGTTTGATCTCCGTGGGCATCGCGGCCGTGACGGGCACGGGGCTTGGGCTCGTCTCCGGATACTACGGCGGCTGGACGGACAACGTCATCATGCGGTTCGTTGACATCCTGCTCGCGTTTCCGTCGATCCTGCTCGCGCTGATGATCGTCTACGTGCTCGGCCCCGGCACGAACAATCTAATGATCGCCGTGGGACTGTCGGCGATGCCCGGGTACGCGCGCGTTGTCCGGGGATCCGTGCTCTCGGCGCGCGAGCTGACGTACGTGGAGGCGGCGCGCGCGTTGGGCGTCGGCAACCGGCGGATCGTGCTCCGTCACATCCTGCCGAACGTGCTCTCGCCCGTGCTCGTCCTCTCGACGCTAGGCATGGCTTCGGCGATCCTGGCCGCCGCCGGTTTGAGCTTCCTCGGCTTCGGCGCGACGCCGCCGACGCCCGAGTGGGGCGTGATGGTGAACGAAGGCCGTCCGCACCTCGTCCAGGCGTGGTGGATGACGACGTTTCCGGGCCTGGCGATGATGATCACCGTGCTCGGGTTCAACTTGTTCGGAGACGGATTGCGCGACGCGCTCGATCCGTCGCTGTACGCGGGGCGATAAAGGAGTGATCGAATGACCGCGAGCGACAACCGTACCCAGGTCGACCTGCTCGTCAAGGCCGGCCACGTCATGACCGTGGACGGATCGAACCGTATCTTCTCGCCGGGCGCGATCGCCGTGCAAGGCGACCGCATCGCTGAAGTCGGCCCGGCCGCCGAGATTACGACGAAGTACGCGGGCAAGCGCACGCTCGACTACCCGACGGACATCCTCATGCCGGGGCTCGTCGACGCGTACGCGCACGCCGGGCACGGCATGATCAAGGCGCTGTTCACGACGCGCAAGGGCTGGCCGGCGAGCCAAGTCTACTTCAACGGCACGACGCCCGAATGGTGGCGCGCCGACGCGCTGCTCACCGCCGTCGAGCGCATCCGATTCGGCGTGACGTGCGGCAACTCGATCCTCGGCGCCACGCCGGCGCGCGCGGATGATCCGGTGTACGCGGACGAGCACGCGAAGGCCGTCGAGGAAGCCGGCGTGCGCGACGTGCTCGGCGTCGGCCCGCCCGATCCGTTCCTCGGCCACATCCCGTTCCCGTGGCGGTCGACGGACTGGCGCTCGGGCAAGCCCGTGACGGTCGAGTTCACGTACGACGACTGCATGCGCGTCAGCGAGGACGTGGTGCGGCGCTGGCACCGCGGCGCGAACGGGCGCATCCACGTCTGCTTAGCGATCCCCTATCTGTGCGGCATGAACCCGCGGTTCATGGCCGGGCACCATCACCACCTGTATTCGAAGGACGACGTCGCGACGCTGCGCGCGAAGGGCGAGGAGGCGCGCGACTTCGCCGAGCGGCTCGACGTCTTGATCCACACGCACGGCACGCGCGGCACGATCGAGTTCGCGGCCGACAAGCTCGGGTCGAGCGCTCTCGACAAGATCCTCAGCAAGCGCGTCGTGTTCGCGCACGGCCACGGATTCACCCTGCGCGATGTCGCGATCCTAGCGCGGACGGGCCCGTCGGTCGTCTGGGTGCCGTTCGGCGCCTGGGGCATCAAGTTCGGCCCGGCCCCCATCCCTGAGCTGGAGCACGCCGGCGTTCGCGCCTGCGTCGCCACCGATGGCGCCGCGCCGTTCCACATCTCCGACCTGTTCGTCGACATCCACCGCGCGATGTTCCTGCTGGCCGAGAAGTACATGGACGCGACGGTCCTGCAGGAAGGCCACGGCGTGCGGCTCGTCACCATCGAAGCGGCCCGCTGCCTCGGGCTCGACGACGAGATCGGGTCGCTGGAGAAGGGCAAGAAGGCCGACTTCATCCTCATCGACACGAACAAGCCGCACCTGGTGCCGACGCTCGCGATCCCGCAGCTCGTCGCCTACTACGTGCGCGGTAACGACGTGCGCACGACCGTCATCGACGGCAAGGTCGTTATGGACGACGGGCGCGTCACGACGGTCAACGAGCAAGACGTGTTGAACCTGGCCCGGGAAGAGGCGGCCAAGAGCTTCGAGCGCGTCGATGTCCGGACGTATCAGGAGATGCCGGAGGACTTCTGGCGCGGGTGGTGGCCGTGACAGACCCCTGTCATCATAGGAAGGCTGCATTGAACCGCGACATGCGGAAGATCTCTTGCGATCGAGGAGGAGTGCGATGAAAGGATTGCGTGGTTCCGGGAGCCGGACCGTCCTGGCTGCTCTCGCCATCCTGCTGTTCCTCGTTCCGGCGCAATCGGCGCCGGCGCCGCAGGCCGCCCCGCAAGGCACGCCCGGCGGCCGCATCACGTACGTGCTCGGCGGCGAGCCGCCGAGCCTCGACCCGCACGTCAGCGAAGCCTGGTTCGCGTTCGCGGTGACCAACCTGCTGTACGACCAGCTCGTCGTGCGGCACCGCCGCACGGGGGCGTTCTCGCCGGGGCTGGCGGAATCGTGGCAGCGCAACGCCGACGCGACGCAGTACACGTTCAAGTTGCGCCGCGGCGTGAAGTTCCATGACGGCACGCCGTTCAACGCCCAAGCCGTGAAGTTCTCGTTCGACCGCATCCTGTCGCCGCAGACGAAGTCGCCGGCGGCGGCGCCCCTGCTTGGCGACAACATCAAGAGCACCGACGTCGTCGACGACATGACGGTGCGGTTCGTGATGAAGCGTCCTTACGCCGGCTTCCTCGACGCGCTGACGCTGAGCTACGGCGGCATCACGATCGTCTCGCCGGCGGCCGTGCAGCGCTCCGGCCAGGACTTCGGCCAGCGCCCGGTCGGCACCGGCCCGTTCATGTTCAAGGAGTGGATCCCGCGCGAGCGCATCGTGCTCGTCCGCAATCCCGACTACAACTGGGCGCCGGAAGCGCAGGCGGGCCGCAACGGCCAGGCCTATCTCGAGGAGATCACCGTCCGGTTCGTCATCGAGTCGACGGTGCGTACGGCGATGCTGACGACCGGCCAGGCCGACGTCATCTACCGCCTCGAGGAGACGGACGCGCACCTCGTGCGCTCGAACCAGAACCTCAACGTCGTCCGCATCATCCGTCCCGGCACGGGCAGCATGATGCAGGTCAACACGCAGCGCGGCCCGACCGACGACCTGCGCGTGCGCCGCGCGCTCATGCACGTCATCAACATGGATGAGGTCAACCGCATCGTCTACAACGGCGAGCCCGAGAACGCCGTCGGCGTGCTCGCGCCGAACACCGTCGGCTACACGCCCGAGGTCAACATCCGCCGCCGTTACCCGCTGGACAACGCCCGCGCGGCCGCGCTGCTCGACGAGGCCGGATGGCGCGTCGGCGCCGGCGGCACCCGCACGAAGGACGGGCAGCCGCTGCGGTTGGTCAACATCTGCTTCGCCGGGTTGCACTGCCGCATCGGCGAGGTCATGCAGTCGCAAGTGCGCCCGCTCGGCATCCAGATGGAAGTGCGCGCGCTCGGCCAGCCGGCGAACATCCAGGCGACGCAGCGCGGCGAGGCTCATCTGCGCTCGATCGGCTGGGGTGGCACCGACGCCGCGCAGCTGCTGCACTTCCTCTACCACTCGTCGAACATCGGCGGCGGCTGGAACTTCACGTTCTACAAAGACGCGAAGTTCGACCAGCTCCTGACCGAGACGACGACGGAGATGGTCGAAGCGAAGCGCCTGCGGCAGATCCGCGAGATCCAGCGCATCGTGCTCGACCAGGCGATCTCGATTCCGATCTTCTACTACACGTGGATGATGGGCACGAGCAAGCGCATCGACGGCGCAGTGTTCGATCAGACGAACGCGTTGCCGCTGCTATACAACGTGCACATGGTTCGGCGGTAGGACGGTCGTCGTATCGCGACATTGAGCGGAGCGGGCTTGACGGCTCGCTCCGCTCCGTTTTTTCGCTATACGATTGGGGGCCTCGGATGAAGGCGAGCTACCAAGGAAAGCAGGACGTAAGACCACATGCCGATTTCATCAATGGAGCACTGTTCTTTGCTACGAATGCAGAACAAGAGCATGGAAGCTACTACTCGGCGATGGCTAGTCTGATCTTTTCAGCGTTCGAACTTGAAGCATATGTTAACTTCCTTGGAAGTAAGAGGTTCAAGAGTTGGTCGCTGTTAGAGAGGCTCCGGGAGGAAGACAAGTTTCAACTGCTGTCCGAGGATCTTTCGATAGTACCTAGGTGGGGAAGTCGTCCTTACCAGACGTTAAAGTGGTTAAGGAAGTTTCGAAACGATATCGCCCACGGTAAGCCTGAGGTGATAATCGTTCAAGAGCTCGTGAGTTCTGGCAGCGAACCGCTGGCGCACCTTCCGAAGGCTGACTGGCAGTTGCGATGCACAAAAAACACGCAGATGTCGCTCTAAGCGACGTCGAACGAATTGCAGCCGAGCTACATAGCAAAGCCGGCCTTGGGAAGTATCCGTTCATATCTGGACTCGGTTTTGTGTCTATGGACGTTTCTCCACAGGTTGCGTCACGGGCACTGAATACAAGACGTCGTCGGGCTGGAGATGACCCATCGTGGTCGTGAGGCCTGGAATTGCATCAGCCAGTAGAAAGGACGCTGAATTGTGAGCCATCCTCTTGCCAAATCCCCCGCCGACCTGATCATCACGGGCGGCTACCTGATCCCGATGAACGACCGCAACGAGATCTTCGATCCCGGGGCGGTCGCGATCGCCGGCGATCGCATCCTCGCGGCCGGGCCGGCCGCCGATATCGAGGCGAAGTACGAGGCGAAGCGGACGATCGACGCGCGCGGGCACGCGATCCTGCCCGGGTTGATCGACATCTACTCGCACGCCGGGCACGGCATGGTGAAGGCGATCGTTCATCCGAAGCGCGGCTGGCCGTCGGCCAAGCTCTACTTCCACGCATCGACGCCGTCGTGGTGGGAGGCGGAAGCGGAGCTGTCGGCGATCGAGCGCGTCCGCTTCGGCACGACGACCGGTCATACCGTGCTCGGCGCGACGCCGGCGCGCGTCGACGACGCGGTCTACGCCGACGCGCACCTGAAGGCGACGCTGCGCGTCGGCACGCGGGAGGTCCTGTCCGTCGGGCCGCCGGACCTGTTCATCAGCCACATCGCCAAGCCGTGGAGCGCGACGGATTGGCGCAGCGGCAAGCCGGTGACGCGCGAGTTCGACCTGCAGCACTGCATGGACGTCTGCGAGGACATCATCAGTCGCTGGCACGGCACGCACGACGAGCGCGTGCGCGTCACGCTGCACCCGCCCTACTTGTTCACGCGGCAAGCGCAGCACTACCAGTTCCCGTACGAATATCAGGAAGCGGACATCCCGGCCGTCACCGAGCACGCCGAGCAGATGCGCGCGTTCGCGGATCGCACCGGCGTCACGATGCTGACGCACGCGTTTCGCGGCAGTCTGACGTGGGCGAAGAAGCACTTCGGCGCGCACCTGTTCGACATCCTCAAGTCCGACATCCTGTTCGCGCACTGCAACGGCCTGCAGCCCGACGAGGTCGAGATCCTGGCTCAGGGCGGCGCGTCGGTCGTGTGGTCGCCGTCGACGCACGAGAACTGCTGGTACGGCATCACGCCGGTCATCGCGATGCTGCAGGCCGGCCTGCGGGTCGGCATCTGCACGGACGGCAACGCGCCGCGGTTCTCGATGAACCTGTGGAAGGAGATCTTCCGCGGCACGCTGATGCAGAACCAGTTCATGCGCGACCGCGGCGTGCTGCCGCCGGGCCGCGCGCTGCGCATGGTCACGATTGAAGCAGCGAGGGCGCTCGGCGTCGGCGACCTGATCGGCTCGCTGGAACCGGGCAAGAAGGCCGACGTCATCACCGTCGACTTGATGCAGCCGCACCTGACGCCGCGGGCGGCCGTGCCGAACCTGCTCGCGTACTACGCGGAGGGGTTCGACGTCGCGACGACGGTCGTCGGCGGCCGCGTCCTGATGCAAGATCGCCAGCTGACGGAGGCGAACATGCAGGAAACGGTGCGCTGGGCGCAACAGGAAGCGGACGCGGCGTTCGCCCGCATCGGCATCGACGACTACCTCACCATGGACGACGCGTACTGGAATGGTTGGGAGTACTGATCGGAGCGCCCGGCGACCGCATGTTTGGGCGGGGCCGCCGCGGTCTAGAAGCTAGTAGGGATCCGCACGAAAGGACACTCCTAATTCTGGACTCGCGGAGGTGCGCGCCATGGAACAGCGCGGCGTGTGGACTTGGCTTCCGAAGATCGGGATGGCCGCGGTCGGCAGCGCCAGCGCGTTTCGATCGCGCGCGCGCTCGTGCTGGCGCCGAAGTTCGTCGTCGCCGACGAGCCGATCTCCATGGTCGACGCGTCGGTGCGCGCCGGCATCATGAACACGCTGCGACGGCTGCAGAGCGAGCTGGGCCTGACGACGATGTTCATCACGCACGACGTCGCCGCCGCGCGCTACATGGCGAACCGCATCGCCATCATGTACCTGGGGCGCATCGTCGAGATCGGGCCGGCGGAAGCGCTCGTCGAACGGCCGCTGCACCCGTACACGCGCACGCTGATCAGCGCCGTGCCCCTGGCGCGGCCGCGGGCGGGCCGGCCGCGCGTCACCGTGACCGGCGAGCCGCCGAATCCGCTGGCAGTTCCATCGGGATGCCGCTTCCACCCGCGGTGCCCGATGGCCGAGGCGGTATGTAAAACGGACGATCCCCCGCTCCGCCCCGTCGAGGACGGACGCCTGGCGGCGTGCCACTTCGCCGATCGGGTGCCGCTCGCGGCATTCGCGACGAGTGCTTCCCCTTAGCCGCCGCCGGCCGCTCCCAATCCGCTACGTCCGCAGCACCTGCGGATCGGGCCGCCGCGGCCGCTTCGGAGGCACTACAGCGCCAGGGCCGTGCGGGAACAACGCCAGCGCGCCCATCGGCAGCGGGTATCCGGCTTTGACCACTTGCAGGACGTTGCCGGTGGCGGCGATGTCGGCGATCGGATCGCCGCGCACGATCGTCACGTCGGCGAGCTTGCCGGGCTGCAGCGTGCCGACCTCGTCGAGGATCCCGAACGCTTCGGCGCAGTTGCGCGTCGCCGACAGCAACGCCTCGCGCGTCGACAGTCCGGCTTGCACTATCAGCTCCAGCCCGATCGCGTAGTCGCCGAACTCTTGAATGGCGTCGGTGCCGATCAGGAACTTGCGCGCGCCCATCTCGTGCAGGCGGCCCGTGACGTAGCGCTGGCCTTCCTGCTTCCAGGTGAAGTACTTCAAGGACTCTTCCTCGTCGGGCGTCAGCGGGCGCTGCTCTTTCAATTCGCGCAGGCGCTCCATTTGCCGATAGCCCGTCTGGATCGTCGGGCTGAGCCAGACGCCGCGCTCGATCATGCGCGCCCCGATCGCCGGGTCGAACTTTCGCGTGTAATCCAGCTCGACGAACTCGTAGTGCTCGATGCAGTCGAAGCCGGCCTCGACGGCGTTGGCGATCGACTCCGTCGCGATGCTGTGGGTCGTCGTGGCCTTGCCGTGGCGGTGCGATTCGTCGACGATCGCGCGCATCTCCTCGAGGGTGAACGAGGCGCGGCGATTGTCCGTGATGTAGGTGCCCCCGCCGGACCCCATCACTTTTATGAAGTCGGCACCTTCCTTCACCAAGCGGCGCACCGCGAGGCGGCATTGCTCGGGGCCATCTGCTTCCTCGCCGCAGAAGTAGAAGTGGCCGCCGGTGATCGTGATGCTGCGGCCGGACGCGTGCACGGTCGGGAATCCGCGGAACAGGCCGGCGCTGATCCCCTCCTTGAGATCGAACGTCGTGCGCCCGCGCGCGCCGAGGTCACGCATCGTCGTGATGCCCGACTGCAGCAGATGCAAATAGCCGTTGCGGACGCAGCGCTGCAGCATCAGCGCATCGCTGTCTTCCTCGACCACGTAGTCGTAGGACTTCGGCCCGTTCATGCGGTGGGCGGTGCCGAAGGTCAGGTGGACGTGGGAATCCATCAGACCCGGCAGGATCGTGCCGTCGGGGAAATCGAGCACCGGCACGCCCGGCGCCGCCGCTGGCGCTTCCGCGCCGTAGACCGCCTGGATCCGGTCGCCGGCGATCCACAGCGAGGCGCCGCGGCTGTGCTCACCGCCGGCGGCGTCGAACAGCCCGCGGGCGCGGATGATCAAACTCGTGGCCGTCATAGGTTCCCCCCGATGTCTTGAACAGGACGTAGAGACTAATACCGCGCCATGGGGGCCTCCCCCTGTTTCTGGGCCGCCCAGTGTAGAATCCAGACATGGCAGACTCATCCTCCACGCGCCAACAACGGCGCGCGTCGAGCCAACGTCCCAAGAAAAACGATCGTTCCGGGTTTTGGTTCTCCGTCGGCCTCGTGGCCATCGCGGCGATCGGCGTCATCGCGATCGCGCTGAACCGCCCAACCGAGCGCGCGGCGCCCCCCTCTCCGCCGCCCGGGGTCGATCAGGCGACCAACTTGTCGCGCGAGCACACCGAGGGGCCCGTCAACTACCCGGGCAAGAACCCCCCGATGGGCGGCGCGCATGCCCCGCAGTGGCAGAACTGCGGCTTCTACGACACGCCCATCAACAAGCCGAACGCGGTGCACTCGCTGGAGCACGGCGCCGTCTGGATCACCTACCGGCCCGACCTGCCCACCGACCAGGTCGAAGTGCTACGGCAGCTCGCGCGACGCCAGTCGTTCATCCTCGTGAGCCCCTACCCGGAGCTTACTAGTCCGGTCGTTGCGACTGCGTGGGGCGCACAACTCAAAATGGACAGCGTCGCGGACTCGCGGTTGGGCGATTTCATTCGCGCCTATCGCGTGGGGCCGACGACGCCGGAACCGGGCGCGCCCTGCACCGGAGGGGTCGGCGAGCCCAAGTAGAACCCCTATAGAGGAAGTGCGAAGACAGGCCACGAGGGGGTACGGACCGCCATGATCGTCACGACGGACCAACTTTACAAGGTGGCGTACAAGAAGTTCGCGGTCGGCGCCTACAACATCAACAACGCCGAGCAGTGCATGGGGTTGTTCCGCGGCAACGTCATGAGCAAGGCGCCGTTCATCATCCAGATCTCGAAGGGCGCCCGCAAGTACACGGACAAGCGCATGCTGGAAGCGATCATCCGCTCCGCCGAGGGCATCTTCCCCGAGGCGATCTTCGCCGTGCACCTCGACCACGGCGACGAAGAGACGTGCCTTGACTGCATCAAGTCCGGCTTCTACTCGTCGGTGATGATCGACGCGTCGCACGAGTCGTTCGATGAGAACATCGCGATCACGCGGCGCGTCGTCGAGGCGGCGCACGCGGGCGGCATCAGCGTCGAGGCCGAGCTCGGGCGTCTCGGCGGCGTCGAGGAGGACGTCAAGGTCGACGAGGGCAGCGCGTTCCTGACCAACCCGGCCGAGGCGGGCGAGTTCATCGAACGCTCCGGCGCCGACGCGCTCGCCTGCGCGATCGGTACGAGCCACGGCGCCTACAAGTTCAAGGGCAACCAGCGGCTGCGCATGGAAGTCATCGAACAGATCGCGAACGCGATCCCCGGTGTGCCGCTCGTCATGCACGGAAGCTCCAGCGTGCCGCAGTCGGAGGTCGAGCGCATCAACGCCGCCGGCGGCAAGCTCGACCCCAGCGCGCGCGGCGTCCACGAAGAGGACTACTTGCCGGCGGCTCGGCTCGGCGTGACGAAGGTGAACATCGACACCGACGGCCGCCTGGTCTGGACGCGCGTGCACCGTGAGGCGTTCCTGACCAACCCCAAGGAGTACGACTTCCGCCCCGCCGGCAAGATCTTCATGGACGAGTACGCGAAGTTCATCGCGCACAAGAACGAGAAGCTCGGCTCGGCCGGGCAGCTCGACGCGGTGCGCGCGTTCGTGAGCAAGAAGTAGCGACGGTACCTCTTACTGGTAGTGACGAGGGCGCGCACGCGAGGGTGCGCCCTTGTGGAAATTGCGTAGATGACTGGCACGTTCAGGATCGTAGGTTCGGGGACAGGTGTGCGTGATGGCGAATCTGATGATCGATCACGAAGCCATCGAGCGAATCTGCCGCGCTCATAACGTGCGCGAGCTGGCGGTCTTCGGATCCGCGGCGAGGGGCGAGTTGCGCGCCGACAGCGACGTTGACGTACTGGTTACGTTCGCGGAAGATGCACATCCATCGTTGTTTACGCTTGTGGATCTCAAGGAAGAGTTTTCCGGCGTTTTTCGGAGAGACGTCGATGTGCTGACGCGCCGGAGCGTCGAGGGCAGTAAGAACGATCGGTTGCGAGAGGCCATCCTTGGCAGCGCGACGCGCCTCTACGCCGCGTAAGAAAGACCTAGAAACCCTGCGACAAATCCTTTAGTTCGCGCGCGCGGCTCCCGTCATGGACACCTGCACTCCTGGTGGGGTGTGCCGGCGTGGAGATGTAGACGGACCGGCCGCGCGTGGATCTTGTTTGCCCAAACTTTCAGGTTCTCCAACCGAACTGTCACCCCAAATTGGCGGCTGTAAGGATCGAAGCGTTTGTTGCGGCCCCGGAGCACCTCAAACCTTCTGCCCGACGCCCGCAACGGAAGCGAGGATCTCCCCCGCCCGTTCGCACTGGGCCCGCGTCACGTCGAGATGGGTCACGGCCCGCACGCGGCGCGGGCCGAACGCGTTGACGAGCACGCCGCGCTCTCGGGCGCGGGACACGAAGGCCGCCGCGTCGGGCGCGCCCGGCGCCAGATCGAAGACGAGGATGTTCGTTTGCACCGTCACCGGGTCGAGCGCGATGCCCGGGCTCTGGATCAGGCGCTCGGCGAGGGCGCGAGCGTTGTCGTGATCGTCGCGGAGACGCCCGAGATTGTGGTCGAGCGCGTAGAGCCCGGCCGCCGCGAAGATCCCCACCTGGCGCATCGCACCGCCGAGCATGCGGCGGTGGCGCACGGCCTCCCGCATGTGCGCGCGCGTACCGGCGAGCAACGATCCGCCCGGCGCGCCCAATCCCTTGGACAGCGTGACGCCAACGACGTCGAACGGCGCGGCGATCGTCGCCGGCCTCACCCCCGTGGCGGCAGCGACGTTCCACAGCCGCGCGCCGTCGAGGTACGTCGCGATGCCGCGCTCGCGCGCCGCCGCGCAGATCCGCTCTGCTTCGTCCTCAGCGACGATGAGGCCGCCGAGCCGGTTGTGGGTGTTTTCGACTTCGACGAGCGTCGTCGGCGGGAGCAGCATGTGGCCGCGCGGCTTGACCGCGGCGATGAATTCCGCCGCCGTGAACGGCTTGCGATCACCGATCTCCGTGAATTGAACGCCGCAATTCGCGGCGGCCGCTCCCGATTCGTGCCAGGCGGCGTGGCTCTCGCGGCTCACGATGACGTCGTCGCCGGGGCGTGTCAGCACGCGCAGCGCGACCTGGTTCGTCATGGTGCCCGAGGGCAGCCACAGAGCGGCTTCCTTGCCGAGTATCGCGGCGGCGCGCTCCTGCAGCGCGTTCGTCGAGGGATCTTCCCCGTACTGGTCGTCGCCGACGGGGGCGTTCGCGATGGCCTCGCGCATGCCGGGCGACGGGCGGGTGACGGTGTCGGAGCGAAGGTCGATGGCATGGTCGGTCAAGGTTGGGACTCCTCGATCAAGGTCCGGGGGCGCGCACGGTCGCCTTCACCAGCACGCGCAATTGGATCGTCCGATTGCCGGGGCCCTTATCGGTCGTCTCGTACGCGAACTCGTCCTCGCCGGCGAAGCCGCGGTTCGGCACGTACGTCGCGTTCGGCGGCGGGCCATCGCCAGGGAACAGTCGGTGCGCGCGCTCGATGATGACCGCGCGCTTCACGTCGAGCGTGTCGGGCACGTCGAAGGTCCTCCGATTGTCGATCCACGAAATCGAAAGCAGACACCGGAACGTTTCGCACGACCTTTCGCGTCTCCTTCGTCCCCGCAGGGGACCCGCCATCCGCGCGGAGGACCCGCGACGCGAACCCAGTATGTTTGGTAGGCATGGCATCCCTCACCGACCGTGCCCTCGCCTCCGGCGTCTCCCTCGTGCGCGTCGCCTACTGCGACAACGCGAACTTGATCCGCGCCAAGCGCGTACCGTCCGCCGGCATCGAGGACGCGGAGCGGTACGGCGTGGGGTTCAGCGTCGCGCAGCAGGCGCTGCCGATGATGGGCGACGTCGTGCTGCCCGAGACCGGGCTGGCGCCGGCCGGGGAAGTGTACGTGATGCCCGAAACCGAGACGTTCACGTTGTTGCCGTACAGTCCCGGCAGCGCGCTCGTGCTCGGCGATTTCGTGAACGCCGACGGTACACCTTGGGATCACTGCCAGCGGACAGCGCTGAAGCGCGTGGTCGCGCAAGCCGCGGAGGCGGGGCTGTCGCTGCGCGCGGCGGATCCTCACTGTCCACGGCGGCATCGACGCGGTCTCGGCGTCCCTGTGGATCAGCGCCGCGGCCGCAACAGGATGGCCAAGCCGATCAGGATCAGCAGCACGGGAAACAGCGACCAGCGAAACGTCAGCCGATCCCCAAGACCTCCCAGCACAGCGAGAACGCCGAGCACCAGCGTGGCGCGGTTGACGCGCAAGCCGTTGGCGCTGCGCGCGCCGTTGACGCCGAGCATGATCAGGCCGGCGCCGATCAGCCACGCGCCGCGCGGAACGGCGTCATTCGGCGCCAGCCACAAACCGCCGGTCATGACGAAGAACAACGCCCATCCGATATCGTCGAGGCGTTTGCTGAGCCGGGTCCTCACCGACTCCGCCCCCGCTTCGTTTTCGGTCGTCGTCATGGTTGTCCTACCCTCGCCGCGGCCGCGCGCATGCGGCCGCCTCATCGACCACCCAGACTATAGCCAGACTCGCATCTGTTCCGGCGTCACGTTTCCGCCGCACAGGATCGTGCCGATCCGTTGGCCGCGAAATCGATCCGGGGACTCGATCAAGGCCGCGACGCCGGCAGCGCCGGAAGGCTCGCAAACGAGGCCAGCGTGCCGGTGAATCACGCGCATCGCCGCGATCAGGGTGTCCTCGGAGACGAGAACGGCGTCGTCGATGAGGTCGCGAAGGTCGACGAGCGTCTGCGGGATCGGCACGCGCACGCCGATGCCGTCGGCGATCGTTGCGGCGCGCTCGGTCTCGATGGGCCGCCCGGCGCGCCACGATTCGACCATCGCGGGCGCGCCCGCCGCTTGCACGGCGATCATGCGGGGTCGGGGACGGTGCGCCTTGAGAACGCGTGCGACGCCGGAGAACAACGCGCCGTTGCCGAGCGGCACGATCATCGCGTCGAGCGCGTCCGGAAACGCGAGCCATTCCAGACCGATCGTGCCGGCGCCCTCGAGGGTCTCGACGTCGAGCCCATCCTCGATGAAGCGGGCCCCCGATGCCGCGGCCGCTTCCCGCGCGCGATCCTTCGCTGTGTCGAAGTCGGCGCCGCCAAGGATCACCTCGGCGCCGAGCGCGCGCATGCGCGCGACCTTCAGCGGATTCGCGGCGTTGGCCGCGTAGACGGTCAACGGCAGGCCGCGTTTGCGGCACGCGTACGCCATCGCTTGCCCGAAGTTGCCGGCGCTGGCACAGATGAGGCGGCTGCCTGCCGGCGCCTGGGAGATCAACCAGTCCGCGCCACGCCCCTTGAACGAGCGGATGGGATTCAACGTTTCGACCTTCAGCGCGAGGCGCGCCCCCACCTCGTCGCCGAGCGGCTCGCAGACGAACTGCGGCGAGCGCAAGAACACAGGATCGATGGCGCGGGCGGCGGCAGCGACGCGGTCCAGCGACAGGCGATGCGGCGCCGTCATGGCGCGGCGTTGGAGTCCTTGATCCAATCGCGCACGCCCCAGGAGTTCGCGAGCGAGCGTCGGCAGGCGTGCGCCACCTGCAACGCGCACTGCCGCAGCGTCCCGCACGGGCCGCAGTCGCCGTTCAAGCATTTGCCCATCGCGACTATCGCGCGTTCGACGTCGCGGTCTTCGACCAAGGCGAGCTCTCCCCAGTACAGCTCCCAGAAGCGCTTGCGCGCGGCTTCCACCGCGGGGTCGCCGGCCGTCTCGTTGGCCAGTCGCGACGTGACCTTCGTCGCCTCGGTGTAGAGCTTCAGTTGCTCCTGCAGGAACGGTTGGCGCGCTTGCAGATGGCGCGTTGCGATCTCCAGACGTTGGTTCGCGGCGAACGTCATGCCGGTGACGATGAGGCCACCGGCGGCCACGAGCGCCGTGACGACCTTCGTAATCGACTCCAGGTTCGTGGCCATGTCGCCTCCCATGGATGCGCCGCGGCGTTACGGCACGATGACCGTGCGCACGACGACCATCGACGGATCCAACGTCCCCTGCCGCGCCAGCTCGATCAGCGTCGGCAGCTCCTGCGATAGATGATCGTTCGTGCCGATGATCTCCGCTTCCCGCCCGATCAGCGCGCGGTCGCGCGCGTCATCCGAAAGCGGCACGCAGCAACCCGGCCGCGGCGCCGCCGGCGACGAGCCAGGTCGTATTGACCTTGTAGCGCACGATCGACACCGCGGCCGTGAGCGCGATCGCGACCGTCAGCGCGTCGACGATCGACGCTTGCCCCAGCCGCCAAGTGACCGCGCCCATCAGCCCGAGCGATGCCACATTGACGCCGTCGAGCAGCACACCCGCCACCGGCGAGCCGCGAAGCCGCGCGATCAACGGGTTGCTGATCGTCACGAAGACGAAGGAAGGAAGAAAGATGCCCAACGTCGCCAGCAGCGCCGCCGGCGCGCCGCCAAGCTGATAGCCGATGAACGTCGCTGTCGTGAACACGGGGCCGGGCGTCACTTGCCCGATCGCGACGGCGTCCAGGAGCTGCTGATCAGAGAGCCAGCCGAGCCGGGCCACGAACTCGCCGCGCAGGAACGCGAGCAATACGTAGCCGCTGCCGTACAACACCGACCCGATCTTGAGGAAGGAAAGGAACATCCCCAGCAGGCTGAAGCCGGCCACGGCACTCCCCGGCGACGAAACCGACGCCGGGGGCGCGGCCGTCGCGAACAGCGGCGCGAACAGCGGCGCGAACGGGGATGCGAGGGACAACGGCATGGGCGGTAGGAACGAGGAGAGCGCCCACCGCCCGGTTTCTCGGGCCCGTGCCGCCATCGTCGCGATCATTACGGCCAGCCCGCCGCCGAACAGCAACGAAATCTCGTGGATGCCGGTCAGATACAACGCGAACACGAGCGCGCCGACCGCCAGGTGGATCGCACCTTTCCCGGCTCTGCGCCCCAGATCCCAGAGCGCGCGCGCGACGATCGCGATCATCACGGGCTTCACGCCGTACAGGAGCCACGTCGCCGCCGGCGTCGCGCCGTAGGTGACGTACGCCCACGCCAGTCCCATCACGATGAGCATCGCCGGTGTGATGAAGCAGGCGCCGGCGACGATGAGTCCCGTCCAGCCGGCACGCAGGTATCCGATGTGGATCGCCATCTCCGTGGAGTTGGGTCCGGGGATCACATTCGTCGCGCCGAGGAGGTCGAGGAACTTCGCGTCGTCGATCCAGGCCCGCCGCTTCACGACCTCGTCGTGCATCATCGCAATGTGCGCGGCCGGGCCCCCGAACGCCGTGAATCCCAGACGCAAAAACAGGATCGCGACCTCGGCGAGACGAGGGTTGCTCACATCCTGCCCGTCTTGCCGTCGATTACGTCCAAGAACACGCGCACGACCTGAGGATCGAGGTGCGTGCCGGCTAGGGATTCGATGTAGGATCGCGCTTCATCGTCGGACCAGGCGCGCCGGTAGGGACGATGGGAGCGCAGCACGTCCCAGATGTCGACGACCGCGAAGATCCTCTCAGGAAGCGGGATGTGCGCGCCCTGCAAGCCCCGCGGATAGCCGCTGCCGTCCCAGCGATCGTGATGGCAGTGCCGGATGTCGAGCGCCGTCCTCAACAAGACGCGGTCGCGGATGCCGATCTTGCCGATGTCGTGCAGCAAGGCGCCACGACGGACGTGCACGAGCTCGCCCTCCGGGACGCCCATCTCGCGCGCGATGGGCACGGTCAGCGCCGCGACGCGCGCGCTGTGCCCCTCCGTGTCGTGATCGCGTATGTCCAGCGCGCGCGACCAGCCCTCCAAGGTCGCGTCGTACGCGCGCACGAGCGTCGCTTGCTGGCGGTTGATGTGCGTCTCGTCGCGCCGCAGGCGCCAATACAGGAAAGATGCCGTAGCGACTATGAACAGGCCGCCCGTGACGATCTGGGCGATCGTCGCGTCGACTGGCGAGCGCGCGATCTGCGCCCACGCATAGTCGGAGCCGACGATCGAGGCGATCGCCAGACTGATGTAGGAGGCCACCAGGCGCGGCGATCGCAGCGTGCCGCGGAGCGTCACTCCTTGTCCCTGCGCGCCGGCGGCGGCGGCAGCGCGACACCGAAGTGGCGCCGCATCGCGTCTGCGATGTCCTCGAAGCACGAGCCGTAGCGCACGACCTCGAGCGTCTCCAGGTTCAGCAACGTCGACGACGACTGGTGCGGATGGTATTTGCACAGACCATAGTCGATCACGAGATCGGCGATCGCCAGGATCTCCGGCTCGATGTCTTCGACGCGGAATTTCGTGCCCGTCAGCGACACATTCGCCGACGATCCGAAGAACAAGATTCCCCGCGCGAAGCTCAGCCGCGTCAGGTCGTCGAGGAACGCGCCTGCGTTTACCAGCATCAGCAGCGTGTCGTCCTTCGTGCTGCGCGCCTACGTATCGGGGTCGAGGCGCCGCAAGAACGGATGGTCGGACCGGCAGGGCGCGATGCACCCCAGCGGCAGGTCGTAGTCCGTCGTGATAACCTCATAGATCCGCCGGCCACGCGCACCGACCACGTGCAGCGTGCGGTGCAGGTCGTCGTTGCCGAGCATCGCGTTGAGCTTGGACGGGGCGCGCTTCTTCGCGTCGAAGATCTTCTTCAGCGCCGGGCCGGTCGCCGCGATCAACGAATAGCCGACGTCATTGGGCAACAACGCGATACCGCCGTTCGTCATGACGTCGAACGCGCGGGCGGCGTCGCCGGCGATATCGTACGCGGGCATGGAGTGCTCCTCAGGGACGGTCGTCGCTCAGCGATTGGCGGCGGCCGCTTTGGATGGCCGCCCGACACTTCGTGTACGTCTCCCGCCAGCGCGGTGTGTCATCTCTTGCTGAAACGCTTTCTCGAATTCGACCAGCGATGGGAACTCGCTTTCGAGAACGAGGGTGTAGTAGTCATCGACGAGATCGGTCAGCACGCGCGCGCCCTCGAAGCCGACCTCGGCTTCGATCGTCATCATCTCCTTCATGGCCGCTTGCGCGTCCTTCATCTTCTCCGGGTAGATCTGATATGTCGCGTACGACGATCATCATGCCCTCCTTGGGCTCGTCACGACGTTCGCGCGAGCGCGAGATTTCCTGTACTTTGGCTTTCGTCGCGCGCTTCCTGCCGGTCAAGGGCAAGAAACGTCGCGCGGTTCATGCGTCCTCGGGCCGTCTGCGCAGCGACTTCACGCGCGCGCGCTTCGTCTTCGCGTCCAGCCGCCGCACGCACGACGCTGCGGTCGGCTTCGTCGGCCGGCGCTTCGCCGGTTCGGTCGCGGCACGCTCCAACATTGCCCGCAGGCGATCCAGCGCGTCCTGACGATTTCTTTCCTGGGTCCGATGATTTTGCGCCTTGAGCACGATGACCCCGTCGGCGGAGACGCGGCGATCGCCCGACGCAAGCAGGCGTTGCTGGATGGCGTCGGGGAGCGAGGACGCATACACGTCGAAGCGAAGGTGGATCGCCGTCGCGACCTTGTTCACGTTTTGCCCGCCGGCGCCTTGTGCGCGCACGGCGCGCAGCTCGACCTCCGACAGTGGAATGGACACGGCGCGCGTGATGTCTAACATAGGTGCTTCCATTCTAGTTCGGTTCCGCGAACGCCAACGTCACCGCGATCCGCGAGGCCGCCCGGCAAGCATACGGGCGACGGAAGGTCCCGTCGCCCGTATGGACCGACGATCACGATCGAATGCGGGCGCGCCGGCGCTAGTCGGCGCTAGCTGCTCCGCCGGCGTCGCCACGAGGGGAGGAATCGTCAGGCGCCCTCGCCCGAGAAATCGGGGCCCATCGCGCGGAACCGCGAGCGCGACGAACAAGAATGTGCCGCCGCGGAAGGAGTGGTCGATCGGCGCAGATGCGAGAACGTCGGCGCCGTCGCCGGGGCGCAGGGAGGGCAGCGCACCCTCGGCGGTCCACCGCGCTTCGGTCGCCGCCACCGCGAGTCGTCCACTGAGACTCGGGCCGTCGCCGACGTTGGCGACGCGCACGCGGACGATCATCATGGAACCGTCCACGCGCGCATCCCGCGGTTTCAGCTCGAGCCGCGGGATGCGCCCGGGCGTGGGCCCGCACACTCGACGCCGAAGCCGACGGTGGATATCCGGCTGCGCAGCTCCGGGGCCCCGACCGTGATCGAACGGCGCCCCGCTGTCGCGTCAGCGTCGACCGCGATCCGCAGGCGCAACTCCGAGAGTGAGACGGGAATCGGTCGCGACAAGACGCGGACGCCGTCCGAGGGGCGAATCGTGATGCTCGTAACCGACTCGAGGTTGCGTCCGAAGAGGCGCAGCTCGCACGTCCCGCCGCACTTGACGGCATCGGGCTCGACGCCCGTGATCGTCGGCGCCAGCGATGGTGTGACGAGGGTCGTCGGGACGCGCGGCGTGACGAGAGTCGTCGGCACGCGCGGGGCGACGACGACCGTTTGACGGTGCGCGGCCACGCCGCTCAGCGTCAACGCGAGCGCGGCGACGAGCCAGCCCCAGACGAAGGAACGCCGGTGAGCGCCGCCGCAACCTGCAGCCCGGCGCCGAGCTGCGTCTTAGACGACAGCCAGCGGCATGTGGGGGCCTGCCGGCAGCTCGACGTGGATCGCGTCTCCCAGTCGGATCTCGCCGCCGCGCACGACAACGCTCATGATGCCCGCCTTCCGCACGAGGTTGCCGCGCTCGTCACGATCGAGCACGGCCGCCATCAGGCCCGGCTGGAAGTTATCGAGCTGCGAGCAGGGATTGCGCAGACCGGTGACCTCCAAGACAGCCTCGTCGCCGAGGCGCAAGAGCGTTCCCGCCGGCAGAGCCAGCAGATCGATGCCCCGTGTCGTGACGTTCTCGCCCATCTCGCCGGGCGCGACGACGAACCCCTTCGCGCGCAGCTCATCGTGCAGCTCGGCGTGGATCAAGTGCACTTGCCGCAGGTTCGGTTGCGTCGGGTCCTTGGCGACGCGCGCGCGGTGCTTGACCGTTGCCCCGCCGTGCGCGTCGCCGTCGACGCCGTGCCCCACGCGCAGACGGATGAACGGCTGCGCCGGCTTTCGGAAACCGTACTCCGGCCGGCGGCAAACGGCGATCACGACGGCGCTCATTCGAGGGTCTTCCATGATTCATGAGATACGTGAGGACCAGGCACGAGCGTCGCACCGATCTGACCGTAGAGATCGAGGAAGTCGGGACCGCCCCACTGCTCCGCGATCTTGTCGCCTGCGAACCGAACGAGGTCGACGAGGTGAACCTCGACCGGACGCCCCGTCGCGGGAAACCCCGCGAACGCTCCCCGGTGCGTGCCGCGGGACCTCGATCGGAACGCGACGAGGTCGCCATCGGCGATCACGGCTTCAACCGTGAGATTCGCGTCCAGGAACGCCGACCACAGCATCCCGAGCCGCTGGTGCTGCCCGTCGCGGTCCAACTGTCGCTGCTTCGGCGACGTATGGCGGCGATAGTCGGGCGAGAGGAACCGATCGAGCGCATCGAGCGCCCGCCGACCCCACACTTCATCGAGATATTGGCGCAGTCTGGCTTCGTTCGCGGCCGTTGTCACGAGACTCACCCCTCGATCCTCAGCGCTGTTCCCATGCGCGGTCCGGCTGCGGCCGGCGCGCCCTGGCTCACAGGTCGCGGCGCCGCAGCTCTCGCAGCATGTCGAGATCGACTTCGACGCCGAGGCCGTCGCCGGCCGGCGGTGGCACGCATTGACCAACGGGCCTGATCGGCGCCTTCAGGATCGACGCCGACATCAACGTGAACCCGGCGCCCCAGCTCGCGTTCGCGGTCGCGGCCGCAAAGTGCGCGGCCCCCGCCAGCTCGAGATCGCTGTAGGGCGCGACGGAGACGGTCAATCCCGCGCCGGCGGAGATCGTGGCGATCTCTCTCGCGCGCAGGAGCCCTCCCAGCTTGTGCAGCTTCAGGTGCAGCACGTGAGCCGCGCCCGCCGCCGCGATCTCGTAGGCGTCGCGCGGCGTCAATACCGCTTCGTCGGCTTGCACCGGGGACTTGATCGCGCGCACGAGCTTCGCCATCTCGGCGATTGTCTTCACCGGCTGCTCGATGATGCCAACGCCGCCGATGCGCTCCATCTCGCGGATCGTTTGGATCGCGTCGCCGAGCGTGTATCCGGTGTTGCCGTCCAGCTGGAACCGCACGTCGTCGCCGACGGCGGCGCGCACGGCGCGGTAGCGCCGCAGATCGTCGCGCGGATCCAAGCCGATCTTCATCTTCATGAGCTTCCAGCCCGCGGCCGCGCCCTCGCGCGCGCTCTCGGCCATTTCGTCGGGCGTCCCGAAGTGGACGGTCCCGTGGAGGACGATCCCTTCCCGCACCCGGCCGCCCAGCAGCGTGTGCACGGGCGCCCGCAGCGCTTTTCCGCACACATCCCACAACGCGAACTCGAGCGCCGTCTTCGCGAACAGCGCGCCCGGCAGCGCCGCGTCCATGCGCGCCAGGCAACGGGCGACGTTACGCGGATCCTCGCCGACGATCGCCGGCGCCAGGTAATGTTGGATCTCCGCGACGACGACCTCGAACGGCGGCCCGTACCAAGGAGCGGCGACGGTCGTCTGTCCCCAGCCGGCGAGCCCGTCGTCCGTTTCCACCGAGACCACGACGTTCGTCGCGACCGCGTGCGTGCCGTAGGCGGTGGTTAGCGCGTGTGCGCGCGGGATGTCGACGACCCAGACGCTCGTGTTTCGGATGCGCATCGTTCGTCCCTTCGTGTCAGTCGCGCGCTGGCCGGCGATCGGCGAGCTGACGCGTCCGCTACCGTCTTGCCCTGGCCGACCAGCACCTCCGCCTGCCGCTACTTCGCGACAATTTCCTCAGGCGTGTGCGCTTTCTTCCGCCCCATCCCCATCACCCCTTCGTTGCCGCCGGACTACATCACCGGCGGACTACTTCTAGGGGGTCAGGCCAAATCGCGGGCCGAATCGCACGCCGGAGATCAACGAGTATTGCCCGCCATCGAGCGGCACGCCGAGGATCGCGACGTCTAATCCTCGCGCATCAGCCACGAAGGGGAGCCGGAAGAACGTCGGGATGCCGGAGAAGCGCGGCATCCCGACGTCGGCGGTTTCTGTCGTGAGGCGCTTGTCGAACGGCGTGTTGGAGGCCGCCGCGGATATCCGCGGCGATTCGGAAGCGCTCGGTTGGTGAATGCGGGCGTGAGGCGGCACATCGATGTAGCCGCGGACGTGGCGGAAAGTGTCGGGCACGACGTAGTGCCGGCAGGTGCTAAAAAGATCAGGAGGAGCGGTATCGCTCCTCCTGAGGCTGGAGATCGCGTGAGCGCGACTCCCTATGGCGCGAGGCTATGATGGACGAAGCTGCGTCGCATGAAAAACGGCCGCGATGCCCACGAGGATGTAGACGATGCTGCTCAGCAAACTACCAACTCCGAAAATCGTCGTGACGAGATTAAAGCTGAACAATCCTACCAATCCCCAGTTCAAGCCACCGACGATGAGCAAAAGGGCCGCGATCGATTTCAGAGACATCTAAAGGTCCTCCTTAATGTGAACGTTCGGGTTTGCTCCATGGGTCCGATTCGGCATTCTGGAGCATTGCGGCGCTCCCGCTCCGCTGCTACAAACATAACACTGCAGGCCAACGGAGTTAAATGTTTGTCCAATGTTTGAGTGGCCTGACCCCCTAGAAGTAGTCCGCCGGTGATGTAGTCCGGCGGACTACTTCTAGGGGGTCAGGCCATTATGTAGTCTTCCCCGTCAAGTAGACAGTGGATAACTAGAGATGTCTGGGATCGCAAGCTGCTGCGCGTATCG
>Ga0194132_10002862_pt1 | contig 31564 bp, 23 predicted proteins | sample TA2KigOf80mmetaG_FD_148612 | JGI IMG/M metagenome (GOLD analysis project Ga0194132, IMG submission 148612) | Freshwater microbial communities from Lake Tanganyika, Tanzania - TA2015054 Kigoma Offshore 80m | ecosystem: Environmental > Aquatic > Freshwater > Lake | place: Tanzania: Lake...
CCGAACCGCCGAGCCGCCTCACGACGGCTCAGACCCTCAATCCGCACCGCATGGCGGACCTGCCTGTAAAGTTCCACGCCCTTCATCCCTCCGCCCTCTGCCAAAACCGCAAAGAGCTATCTGCTGCCGGATTTTTACTCCGGCGCAACCGGACAATCCGGCCGCTTCAGTGAGGGATTTTTGCTCCGGCGCTTACATGCGGGCCGACGCCTCGGTGACCACGCGGAAGGTAACGGTGTCGATATGAACGGTCTTCGGCCCGCCATAGCCCGTCATCCTCTCGCCGGGGACGTCGCGCTTGACGAAACCGTCGAACCGCTTGATGCGGAAGTGGCTATCGGGGATCCACTCGACGAACTGGAACGGGCCGGTCGAGATGTTGGCGGTCTTGTTGACTTCCTTCGAGGCTTCCTCTTCGGGAATGATCGTCGCCGGCGAAGTCGGTGAGGCCAGGCGATCGAGGAAGGACGCGCTCGGCGCCTTCAGCTTGATGACGAAGGTGTACTTCTCCGGCGCCTCGAATGAGGCGACCGGGTCCATCGCGGCACGGCCGGGGCTGATCTTGGCGTAGCGCTCCATCGACGCCTTGACGTCGGCGGAGGTCATCTCCTTGCCGTTGTGGAACTTGACGCCCTTGCGGAGCGGGAAGGTGTAGGTGAGCCCGTCGGCGGCGATGTCGGCCTTCTCGGCGAGCAGCGGAACGGTTCCGCCGTTCTCGTCGACCGTCATCAGCGACTCGTACATCGGCAGGATCATGCTGCGCGCCGGATAGGTCCCGGTGAAATGCGGGTCGACGCTGTTGAGGCCGGCGTAGAGCAGCGCGGTGATATCGCCGCCCTTCTTCTGCGCCGCGGATGGACCGGCGACGATAAGCGAGGCGACAATGACGGCACCGGCAAGAATGCGCGTGGGCTGCATGGCGGATCCCCTGACCATATCCGGTGTTGCGCCGGCCGCAGCCCCGAGACGGTCAGGCAAGCCCGCCGTCGCGACCTTGGACCTCGCGTAGGAGTGCCCGGACTTTGCCCCTCCGAGCGAAAGTCTAGGGCGGGGGGCATTGATCGACCCATCTTCATATTCTTATGGAAGACGATTGCCGGGGCTTATCGGCGAGCCTACACGGCCGCGTGATGGCGTCGCCGCAACCAGGGCCGGGCGCTTCGCAGCCGAAGGGGCAGGGCTCGCTACAGCAAGTTCCTCTTGTGCCTCGTCTTCCAGTGGCGCGCGCTGACTTTCTTCCCATTCAGCGACGCCGTCGCATCGGCCGCGACATGGAAGTGCGTCGCATCGCAGGTCAGCACCGTCGAGACCGCGATCGAGATGCGCCAGCCTTTGCGTCCCATCTCCATCGTTTGCCGCACCTCGGCGCGGGCGGAGAGCGGATCGTCGTCGTCGATGTCGAGGCGCTTGTCGATAGAATGCGCCATTTCGGTCCCGATCGGATCGATAAGGTAATGCGCGACGGGGCCGAGGAGCCCGCCGCCTCTTCCGTGCAAGGTTACGGTCGTATGGCCCGACATCGGCTCACGCTCGATCGAACGCTTGAGCGTCGTGCCCTCGAAGATCGTATAGGGCGTCGGTGGTCCGTTCTCAGGCTTGCCGAAGGCCGGCAGCGCCGCATCCCTCGGATCGGGCTTGCGCACGGGAAGCGCCACTTGGCTCTTGCCGGCGAAGACGGTGAGCAGCGGCGATTCCGGCGACGGCCAGACGATCGGCCAGTAGGAGGTCGAGAGCGCGATGCGGATCTTGTGTCTCGGCGGGAAGGCGTAGGCGACCGATGGCATCCTGATCTCGACGCGCGTTCGTTTGCCCGGCTTCATCGGCCTCGGCCGATCATGGCCGGTTCGATGGCAGAGGTTCAGCACGCCGAAGGTGACGCGGGTCGAGGCGCCATCGGGATGCACGTCGCAGAGCCGCGCGATCACATGGGCAACGGGCTTGTCGACGGCGAGTTCGAGCGTAACCACAGTCTCGCCCAAGATCTCGGTGCGCTGCTTGAGCGGCGCTGAGTCGAAGACCAACGAGCGTCCGTCATCCTCGCGCTGGTCGCGCGGTAGCTCGCCCTTGACGCCGCCGCCGAGCCATTCCGGCGAGCAGAGCCCGAGCGATTGCGGCGAACGGTGCATGAGCGCGACTTCCCGCGCCGCCTTCGCATCGAGGGTGCCGGCGTTCAGCCTGAGGACCTTCGGCTTGATCCGAGGCGACGGCCAGGATCGCTCTGCCACCCAGCGGCCGGGGCGCCTGACGTAGTCGGCGGACGGCCTGACCGAGTCCTGCATCCAGACGCGGAGCAGCGGCTCCTTGTCGATGCCGTTCTTCTTGTCCTTGAGCCAGCGGTCGAACCAGCGCGTGCAGTCCTGCAGGAAGCCCATGGCCGGGCCGGGCGTTGCGTCCTGCGGATACTGGTGCCCCCAGGGACCGATGAGGCCGCGACCGGGAGACGGGATCTGCGAGAGGATGCGCGGCACGGCGCGCGAGAGGTAGTCCGCCCAGCCGCCGACCGAATAGACCGCAGCCCTGAAGTTCCTGAGGCGGCCGGCGACCGAGCCCTCGCGCCAATAGGCATCGCGGTGCGGATGGTCGAGCCAGTCCGACATCATCGCTTTGTTTGCCTTGAGACGCTGCCTCCAGAGCTTCTCCCAGTCCTTGCCGCGCGTTTCCGGGTCTGGCGGCATTGCATTGAACATCAGCATGGACGAGCCCCACCACACGCTGTCGGTCAGCATGGCGCCGCCGGTGTAGTGGAGCGTCGTGGTGTAGCGATCCTCGGCCGAACAGACGGTGACGATCGCCTTCAGCGCCTCGGGCGCCCGCGCCGCCGCTTGCAACCCGGAGAAGCCGCTCCAGGACTTGCCGATCATGCCGACCTTGCCGGTACACCAGGACTGCCTGGTCAACCAGGCGATGATGTCCTGGCCGTCATCGATCTCGCTTTCGGTCCACATATTCCCGAGTACGCCGTCGGAATCTCCGGCACCACGCGTGTCGACGCGCAGGCAAGCATAGCCGTGGCCGGCGAAGTAGTGATGGATCGGCTGATCGCGAAGCCGCAACAGGTCGCGCTTGCGATAGGGCATGTACTCGATGATCGCCGGCACTGGTCGCTTCTCGGCATCGGCCGGGATCCAGAGATGGCAGGCGAGCTTGGCGCCGTCGCGCATCGGTATCCACATGTTCTCGACTTCGCGGACCTTCCGCGGAAACCTGGTAACGATCCGCTCGGCCACCGCCCCCTCCCCGTCCTTGGACCGCCTCACCCTTCGACAGGCTCAGGATGAGGCAGCTGAGACACCGAATTAGCCCTCATCCTGAGCCTGTCGAAGGGTGAGGGCGTTGATGACTGACCGCGACCCGCTCTTAGAACGTGATCGGCGCACCCTTGCGGCGCAGCACCTCGCCGCCACGCCGACCTGTCAGCCTGCCTTCGTTCAAGGTCAGCACGCCGTTGACGATGACGTGCCTCATGCCGGTCGCCAGCAGGTTCGGCTCGAAGGTCGTCGCAGTCTCGCCGAATGTGTCCGGATGGAAGACCGCGATGTCGGCGCGCGCGCCTTGCTTGAGCACGCCGCGGTCAGCGATGTCGAGCACGGCAGCCGGAAGCCCGGTCATACGATGCACGGCGTCCTCAGGCGACAGCGCCTTGGTCTGACGCACCATAAAGCGCCAGAACCAGGAAGCCCAGGTATAGGCACCATGAAAGACCGCGCCGGCGAGCGGGCCGTCGGGTGCGAGCGTTGTCGCATCCGAGGCCGGCATGCAGAGAGGGTGGCGGAACACCGCTTGCTGCTGGTCCTCGGTGTAGGTCAGCAGGATCACCATCGGGCTTCGCGGCAGATCGAGCGTCGCTTCGATGATATCGTAGGCGGCGTCATAGGCGTCCAGGCCGCGCTCCTTTGCGATGTCCGCGAGGCTGCGGCGCGAATATTCGGAGAAGATCGGCAGGTCCAGCAGCACCACGCGGTTCCAGTCGCCGACGCTGGAGAGGATGCTTTGGTACTGACGCATCTTCTGCCGCGCCTCCTTCGAGCGGAGATTGGCGCGCGCCGCCTCCTTGCCGCCGCTGCCGGCCCAGGGAGGCAGCATGGTATGCAGCATGGTGGTGCCGTATAGGCGGGTATGCATATCGAAGCGGATGTCCTGGCCGCCGCCGCGCGCTCTCTCGACCAGCTCAATCGAGCGCTCGAAAATGCCGCCGGCCGTAGCACGCGGCACCAGATGCGAGATCTGGGTGCGGACCCCGGCGTTGCGGCCGGTGCGGATGCCCTCCTCGATCGCCTCCAGCGACTTCGCCGCACGGTCGCGCGTGTGCGTCGCATAGAGTCCGCCGGCCTTGCCGGCGACGCGCGCGAGCGCGGTCAGCTCGGTCTCGCCGGCGCCGACCTCCGTCGCGTATTCGAGACCGGTCGAGTAGCCGATGGCGCCGTCGGAGAGGCTCTCGCGAAGCAGGTCCTGCATCTGGGCGACCTGCCCAGCGCTAGCCGGCTGGTCGGAGAGTCCGACGGTCGAGAGTCGAAGCTGCCCGTTCGGCACCAGCGATATGACATTGACCGCGGGCTTGGCCGAGGAGAGGCGGTCGAGGTATCCTCCGAGGCTCTTCCATTCGAGCGGCACCGAGCCGTCGAAGCCGTAGATCGCCTGCGGCGCCAGGTCCGGCCGCCGGATCGGGCCGCAACCGAATCCGCAATTGCCGATGACTTCGAGCGTGACGCCCTGATGGACGGCGCTGACCGCGCGCGGGTCGAGCAGCAGCGTGTAGTCGGAGTGGCTATGGATGTCGATGAAGCCCGGCGCCACCGCAAGGCCTTTGGCGTCGATCTCCATCTCTGCCTTGGCGTCGATGCGCCCGATCGCGGCGATGCGGCCGTTCTCGATTCCGACATCGGCGCCGACCGCCGGCTTGCCGGTGCCGTCATAGACGGTGCCGCCGCGGAGGATAAGGGAGAGCGCCATTATTGTGCCGCCGTGCGGAGCGCCGAGCGCAGCTGCGCCGTCGCCGCGGCGTCGACCTTCCCGCCCTCGATCGCCACGCCATAAACCTCGCGCGCGAGCTGCGCTGAGACCTTGCCGGCGACGACGTCGTTCAACACAAGGACAGGATCGCGTTCGCGCGCATCGCCATAGCCGCCGCCGCCGGCGGAGACATGGCGGAAGATATCGCCCTTCCTGAGCTGCATCGCCTTCATCGGCATGGTTGGAAGGATCTCGCTCTTGCCGTCCTGGATCAGCAGGTTGCGCGACGGCGCCCCAGCCAGCCCACGGGCGATCCCGTAGGGCGGGTGGTCGCGCCGGTCCGAGCGCAAGGTGAAGACCGCTTCATCGGCGGTTAGCCTGTACTCGCGCGAAAACGCGAGACCGCCGCGATGCTTGCCGGCGCCGCCGGAATCCGGCACCAGCGCGTAATGCGTGATCTCGAGCGGCAGCTCGGCCTCGATCAGCTCGACCGGCTGGTTCGAAAGATTGGCCGCGGGGTTGGAGATGCCCTCAACGCCGTCCTTCGTCGCTCGCGCGCCCCAGTTGCCGACCATGACCTCGGTCAGCACGAAGGCTTTGTTGCGGTGACGGCCGCCAATGGAGAGCAGTGTCGGCCCGCCTTCGCTACCGGCGATAACCTTGTCGGGCACCACCCGGGCCAACGCGCCGATGATCGCGTCGAAGACGCGATAGCCGATGACGCCACGCGCCGCGCAAGCGGCCGGCGGCAGCGGGTTGACGATGGTGCCCTCGGGCGCGCGGATCGTGATAGGCCGCATGTAGCCCTGGCAGTTCGGTATTCCCGTCGAGGTCATGCAGCGCATCGCGCAGTAGGCGGAGGAGTTGACCATCGAGATCGGGCAGTTGATCGCGGCCGGCACCTGTTTCGAGGTCCCGGTCAGGTCGATATCGACCTCGTCGCCTTTCACAGTCACGGTGACGGCGATCTTGATCGGCTCCGGCACATCGCCGATGCCGTCGATCCAGTCCTCGAATTTGTAGACGCCGTCCGGGATGTCGCGGATCACCTGGCGCATCATGCACTCCGCCTGGTCCTGCAGCTCATCGAGATAGGGGTGCAGATTCGCCGCACCATACTTCTCCAGGAGCCGCAGATATCCCCGCTCGCCGATAGCGCAGGCCGCGAGCTGGGCCTTGAGGTCGCCGAGCACCTGCACGGGCTGGCGCGTGTTCTTCTCGATGATCCGGAACAACGTGGTGTTCGGCCTACCCTGCTCGTAGAGCTTGAGCGTCGGCAGGGTCAGGCCCTCCTGATGGATCTCGGTCGCGTGCATTGCGGTCGAACCGGGCGCAATGCCGCCGACATCGGAGTGATGCGCCATAGTGCAGGCCCAACCTTCGAGCCGGCCTGCGTGGAACACCGGCTTGATCACATAGATATCCGGCAGGTGCTGGCCGCCGGAGCCATAGGGATCGTTGAAGAGGAAGATATCACCTTCCTTCACGTCGCTTCCGTACTGCGCCAGCAGATGGCGCATGCCGTCGGGGAAGGCGCCGAGCTGGACCGCGAGGGTGAGGCCTTGCGCGATGATCTGGCCGTGCCGGTCGCAGAGCGCGGTGGAGTAATCCATGGAGTCGCGGACCACCGGCGAATAGGCGCTCCGCATGATCACCAACGCCATTTCGTCGGCGATCGAGGAGAGCGCGTTCTTCACTACCTCGAAGGTGATGGGATCGAGCCGGCTCATGCCGTCACCTCTACGGCGATGTTGCCGAGCGCGTCGAGCCGGGCGCGGCAGCCGGGCGGAATGACGCAGGTAGCATCATACTCCTCGACGATCACCGGCCCGGAGCGCGCTTTGCCGGCGAGGTCGGCGCGCGATACGACCGGCGTGTCATGCCAGCCGACAGCGCGGCCGAAATAGGCGCGTCGCGAAGACGAGGCCGCCGCAGCCGCATCCAGCTTCCAGCGATCGAAGGAGCTCTCCCCGTCGGCTGCAAGCCGGCCGGTCACCTTGAGACTGATCAGGTCGACCGGGTCGCCCGGCGAGCTGTGACCGTAGGTGCGCGCATGCTCGTCATGGAAGTCGGCACGCGCGGCAGCAAGATCGATCCGCCCCGGCGCCAGCGCCACCGGCAGCTCGTAGGCCTGGCCGACATAGCGAAGCTCGGCTGAGCGCAGCAGCGTGACACGCGATCCGTCATGGCCCTCTCCAGCGAAAGCATTCATCACCTCGGCTTCGAGCGCGCGGGCCGCCTCCTCGATATCGGCGAGCTTCAGCTCGTCGACCTCGCGGACGAAGGTGCGGACGGCGCTGTGCTCGGTGGCCGAGACCAGGAGACCGAGCGCCGAGAAGACGCCGGGCGCCGGAGGGATCAGCACGTCCTTGATCTCGAGGGCGCGTGCGATCTCCACCGCCGCGATCGGGCCGTTTCCGCCGAAAGCGACGAGCGCGAAGTCGCGCGGATCGCGCCCGCGATAGGTGGTGACCGCCTTGACCGCGCGCGTCATCGTCGCTGCCGCCAGCGTGTAGACACCATGCGCGGCGTCCGCGAGAGCAAGTCCCAGCGGCTTCGCGACGTCCGCCTGGATCGCGCGATGGGCGCGGTCGGCATCGAGCTTCACTCGACCACCAGCGATCGCGACCGGGTTGAGATAGCCTAGCACCACCATGGCATCGGTGAAGGTCGGGCGATCTCCGCCGAGGCCGTAGCAGATCGGACCGGGCACGGCACCGGCACTTTGCGGGCCGACCTTGAGCGTGCCGGACGCATCAATGTCGACGATGCTGCCACCGCCTGCGCCGATTTCCGAGACATCGATGAAGGGCAGCTTGATCGGATAGCCGCCGCCCTTGACCAGCTTGCTCGAAAGATTGATGCCGGCGCCGACCTCGTACTCGGTCGTGCGTGCCGCCTCGCCGTCCTCGATCATCGCCGCCTTGGCCGTCGTGCCGCCCATGTCGAAGGAGATGACATTGGCGCGGCCGAGCCGGCGGGCCAGATGCGCGCAAGCGATGACGCCGGCGGCGGGGCCGGACTCGACGATATAGGCCGGCTTCTTCACCGCCGCCTCCGCCGTCATCACACCGCCATTGGACTGCATCACCGTCAGCGGTGCCTTGACGCCGAGCCCTTTCATCTTGCCGGCCAGCGCGCCGAGATAGGAAGCGACAATCGGGCCGACATAGGCGTTGATGACAGTCGTGCTGGTCCGCTCGTACTCGCGGATCTCAGGCAGGATGTCGGCCGAGCAGGTGACGAAGATGCCGGGCAGCGCCTTACGCAGCGCGTCGGCGACCGCACGCTCATGCGCGGGGTTGGCGTAGGAGTGCAGCAGGGTCACCGCCAGCGCCTTGACGCCGCTGCCGCTGAGATCCTTCGCGACAGTATCGAGCGAGGCGAGATCGAGCGCCTGCTTCACCTTGCCGCCTGGGCCCATGCGCTCATCGACCTCGAAGCGGAGATGGCGCGGCACCAGCGGCGGCGGCTTGTCGTATTGCAGATCGTAAAGCACGGGAATGCGGAGCCGGCGCAGCTCCAGTACGTCACGGAAACCGCGCGTGGTGACAAGCGCGGTCGCCGCCCCCTTCTGCTCGAGAATGGCGTTGGTAGCGATGGTCGAGGCGTGGACCAGGTCGCCGATGTCCCCGGCCTCGAGGCCGACCTCGCGCAGAAGCTCGACGATGCCGGCGGCGATGCCGCGGCCATAGTCGTCGGGCGTCGAGGAGACCTTGCGCGTGACCAGCCTTCCGTCGGTGCCGAGCAGCGCCAAGTCGGTGAAGGTGCCGCCGATGTCGATCCCGACCCGGTAGAGCGTGCGCGCCGCCATGCCGTCATTCCTCTCCTGGCGCAGAAGCTAACGGAGGCAGACGATAAGGTGTCATTGGAAATGGGGATCGATGATGATCGGAGGTTTGGATCATGATGCGCCGAGGGTGAGCAGCCGTCGTGGCGTGCTGACCAGCATGGCGTCGATCGTCGCCTCGGACAGTCCCCGGCGGCGCATCAGCGGCACGACGTTCTCGACGATATGCGAGTAGCCCTGGCCACCCCAGCGGGCGAGCTTGTCCTTGAAATAGACGTCATGGGAGACGACGAGCGAGCCGACGAAGCCCTCCCCGGCCAGCCAGGCGAGCATGCGCACGCGACGTGAGTCGTTCGGCATGTCGACCGGCAGTTCCCAGGCATAGTAGGAGCCCTCGTAGCCGAACAGATCGAACTCGATAACGATGCCGGTGGCGGCGAGCCGCCGCAGCGACTCGCGGTCGCCGATCGTGCGGTCGACATGGCACATGACGGTGCGGGTAAGATCGGCACCGGCCGCATCGAGGATCTCGACGATCTCGAAGGGCGCGCGGCGGTCGCGGCCGGGATGGATCGAGAGCGCCGCCCCGGTCTCGCGCTGCGCCTTGGCCGAGGCGCGGAGCACCTTGCGCTCCACGTCTTCGAGCGGCCAGGAGCAGCCGACCTCGCCGATCAGCCCCGGCCTGATGCCGTTGCCGCCTACGCCGTCCGCGAACTCGGCGACGATGCGCGCAGCCAACTCATCCTCGCTTGCGCCGGCGACGTCGTCCTCTCTCGGATGCGTGGAAGCGACGTACCAGGACGAGCCCATGACGATGTTGAGGCCGGTCGCGCGCGCGACCCGGGCGAGGCCGTCGGGATCGCGGCCAATGCCGCGGCTGGTCGCGTCCACCACCGTGCGGCCGCCAGCCGCGGCATAGCGGGCGAGTTCGTCGGCCGCCAAGGTCTCGTCCTCGAGCCCGCAATTGGCGCGGTTGGCACGGCCACCGAAGCGAATCGCGCGCAGCACCTCAAAATCGAGCGGCGCCTCGAAGAGCGCGCGGGCGCCGGGTTCTTCCGGCGGAATCGCGATGTGCGGCGCAGTGGCAAGGATGTGCTCATGCATCATGGTCACACCGACTGCCCCGGGATCGACGCGGCCAAGGACGGTTTGGACATAGCCGTTCATTTCGTGATCAGGACGGTCGGCAGCCAGGTCGAGAGCGAGGGAATGAAGGTGATCAGCAAGAGGCAGAGAAGCAGCACCGGGTAGAAGAGCAGCGTGGCTCGGACCACGGGGCCCATCGGCAGCCTGGTGATCGCGCAGACCGCGAAGATGCCGAGACCTATGGGCGGGTGGATGATGCCGAGCAGGATGGCGAAGGTCAGAACCACGCCGAAGTGCACGGGATCGACGCCATATCCGATGACCAGCGGCCCGAAGAGCGGGATCGAGATCAGGAGCACCGGCACAGCCTCGAGGAACACGCCGAGCGCCAGCAACGCCAGGACCACGAGCGCGAGAACCAGATACTTGCTGTCGGTGAAGGAGACCATCCAATGCGCGACGGTCTCGGCGGTGCGCTCGGAAGTCATGACGAAGCCCATGACGCTGCCGAGCGCAGTCAGGAACATGATCAGCGCCGTCGCGCGCACGGAGTCATCGAAGGCGGCCATAAGCCGCTTCCAGGTGATCTCCCGGTGCAGCACGCCCAGCAGCAGCGTGTAGAGGACCGCGAGCACACTGGCCTCGGTCGGGGTGACCAAGCCCGTCGTCATGCTGCGCAGGATCACGACCGGCGTCAGCAGCGCCGGGAAGGCAGCGACGAAGCTGCGCCAGAGCCGATCGAAGGAAGGCCGCTCGGGCGGCGGAAAGCGCTCGATGCCGGTCTTCGACAGCACGACGTTGTTGAGCATCAGCAGCACGCCGAGCAGCACGCCAGGCACGATGCCGGCGACGAAGAGGTCGGCGATCGATACGTTCATCTGCACGGCATAGAGGATGAACATGATCGAGGGCGGGATAAGCGGGTCCATCAGCGAGCCCGAGACGACGAGCGCCGCAGAAAACTCGGGCCGATAGCCGGCCTTCCGCATCGCATGGATCGTGATGACGCCGATCCCGGCGATGGTCGCGAGCGCCGAGCCCGAGATGCCGCCGAAGACCAGCGTGGTCAGCACGGCCGCCTGGGCGAGGCCGCCGGAGAAGTAGCCGACCAGCGCGCTCAGGAAGTCGAAGATCCGGCGCGTCATATCGAAATGGTTCATCAGATTGCCGGCCAGGATGAAGAACGGGATGGCCAGCAGCGGCACGGATCGCACATCGGTCGCCATGTAGCGGACCAGCGTGCTCACCGGCATGTCGAGGATGAGGAGACCGGCGACTGCCGAAAGTCCCATCACGGCACAGACCGGCACGCGCAGCGGCATCAGCGCCAGCAAGATCAGGATCATGACCAGGGTCGCCACGGCCTAAGCGCTTTCCGGGCTCATGCGCGCGACCAGGCTCGACCTCAGATGGATGCACTCTGTGATCAGGATGTCGATGGCGCCGAGCAGGATCGGCAGGACGAAAAGCGATTCCGGCCAGTCGAGGATGCTGGTGCGGAAGAGGCCGAGGAAACGCCAGGCCTCGATCCCGACCCAGACGACGGTCGCATGGAAGGCGATGGTCGCGAGGCGTGCAAACAGGCCGATGGCGGTACGGAGCTGCGGGCTCGCCGCGCTCGGCAGGATGTCGACGCGGATATATTCCTCGTCCTTGGCGATCAGGCCGTAGGCGAAGAAGTAGATCCACATCGCCGAAAGAATCGAGATCTCCTGAACCCAGACAAAGCTCGGGCCGAAGAGGCCGCGGCTGGTGATCTCGATGCCGTTGACCACGACCATGAGCGCGAGAAAGGCGATCGCGACGACCGCCACCACGCGCTTGCTGATGACAAGATAGGCGCGGAGGGCGCGATCAAGCGTCCCCCGCGCCGGCCCGGGTGCTGCGGCGGCGGTCATGCCGCCGGAATTCTACTATCGGCGGATCATTTCGCCGGGATTGCCGAGACCTTCGCCACCAGCCCCTTCGGTATCGTGCCGTCGGCCTCGAGGTTGGCGAGGATCGCCTTCGACTTCTCGCGCCAGGGCGCGAGATCGGGCTCAAGCACGGTGACGCCCATCTCCTTCTCGGCCTTGCCGCGCTTCTCGGTGAAGCCGCGCGTCGACTCGGCCTTGTAGGCGGCACCACCCGCCTTCGCCGCCTCCGCCAGGATCTTCTTCTGCGCGTCGGTCAGGCCCGCCCACTTCCGCTGGTTCATCATGATGTTGACGACCTGGTAGTACTCGTCGGTGCGGGTCCAGTACTTGCCGATCTCCGCATTCTTGCCGTCATAGGCGATGCCGATGGTCTCCGGCCCCGCCTCGATGATGCCCTGCTTGAAGGCGAGATACATTTCGGGCCGCGGCACGACGATGGTGTTGGCGCCGAGCCCCTTCCAGGTGTCGATCGCGACCTTGGACTCCCAGATGCGAAGCTTGAGGCCCTGAAGATCCTGCGGCGTGCGGATGGGCTTGACGCTGATCACGCCGCGAGGGTCCATCTGCCACCAGGTCCAGTCCTCGTCGAGGACGATGGCGCCGAGCGAGCGCAGCTTGTCGAGGCCTGGCTTGAACGCATCGCTCTTCAGGAAATTCGCCTGATGCGCATGCGAGGTGAAGACATAGGGCGCGGAGATCACCCGCGTCTCCTCGATCAGCGTCGTCAGGAACTCGGGATACAGGAGATGCATGTCCTGGGTGCCGGCCAGCACGTTGCGCTGCTGCTCGGGGATGGGCCCGAGCTGGCCGGCATGGAAGACCTGCACCTTCATCTGGCCCTGGCTGAGCCGGTCGACGGCAGCGGCGAAGGCATCGGCGCCGACGCCGGAATGCGTCGCCTGCGGATCGACAGTACCCAGGCGGAAGGTGACTTGCGCTTCGGCCTGGGAAGCGAAGGCTAGCATCGCGGCTCCGAGCAGGAGCCACTTCGACATGCGTCCAGTCATTCTCGGTTCCTCCCTGTTGATCGATGCGCCGCCGAAGCGGAGACGCGGCTAAGCTAGAGTGCCGCTGGTTCTCGCCGCGCGATTTCGTCCGCTCACAGGATAGGCTAGCGGAGCAAAACGATAAGATGTAATTGGAAAAAGGGATCAATGATGATCGGCAACCCGGATCATGAGGATCAGTCTCGACCAGGTTGAGGCGCTGGTGTGGATCGCCAGGCTCGGCAGCTTCCGCGCCGCCGCGCACCAGCTCAATGTCAGCCAGCCCGCCGTCTCGGGCCGCATCCGCGAGCTCGAGCGCCAGCTCGGCGGCTCCCTCTTCCATCGCGACGACTACCGCCCGCGCCTGACCGATCTCGGTATGCAGACGGTTCGCCATGCCGAGCAGATCCTGACCTTGGCCCGCTCGCTCGAAGATCAAGCCGATCCGGCCAAGACCATCCGCGGGCCGATCCGCATGGGCTTCGCCGACTCCTTCGCGCTGACCCACCTCCCCGGCCTCCTGGCCAAGGTCGAGAAGACCTATCCCTCGGCCGAGCTCGAGATCGTCATCGATTTCAGCGCCAACCTCGACAAGAAGCTGCAGGCAGGCGAGCTCGACTTCGCAATCCTGACCGAGCCGGAGCTCAACCCGGACATCGCGGTCGAGCCGCTGGAGGATCTCGAGCTCGCCTGGGTCGCCGGGCGCGATCTCGACCTGCCGTCGCGCGCGCTGACGCCATCCGATCTGAAGACCTATCCGATCATCACCAATCCGCGGCCCTCCAAGCTCTACGCCATGATCAACGAGTGGTTCGCCAGCGTCGGCGACCTGCCGCAGCGCCTCTACACCTGCAACAGCCTCAGAATCATGGCGAACCTCGCCGCCAAGGGCTTCGGGCTCAGCCTCTTGCCGGTGCAGCTGTTCAAGAGCGAGACGAGGCGCGGCCAGCTTCGCGTCTTGCAGGTGAAGCCGGCGTTGCCGAAGCATCACCTGGCGATCGCCTACCGCATCGACCCCGGACGCCCCAACCTGAAGCCGATCCGCGACGTCTGCCACGCGCTGGTGGCAGCCGCCGCGAAACGCAAATAAGGCGTCCGAGGCCTTGTTTCTCCCTAGACGGCTGCGTCGAAGCTCGGCGGCGTCACGCCGGAAAGGAACGACGCGAGGAACATCTTTCCCAGCACATGTTTGGTCGCCGGCGAGCCGGGGGTGAGCTGGCCATCGCGGATCGCCCGCTGCAGCTCCGGAAGTGCCGGAGCCGACAGATCGCTATCGGCCATAGCGCCGAAGGCCATCGCGGATGCGCTGAGCAGGACGCCCGCGTAGTAGAGCCGTGTGAGCGCCCGGATGACGCCAAGCCGGGCGCGAAGCTCGTCATTCGGCGCATAACCGAGCCAGGTTCGCAGCAGGATCTCTTCCAGCTCCGGCGAGGTCGCGAGCGTATCGAGGATCGTCGCCACATCGACCAGCGGATCGTTGCGATAGGCAGACTCCCAGTCGACGAGCCACAGGCGCTCTCCGTCAAACAGGATATTGCTCGGTATGAGATCGTTGTGGCTGGAGACCAGCCTCGTCGCGCCTGAGGCATAGGCTTCGCGGAGACGTTCCAGGCGCTCGACATGCGGATCGAGGATGCCGGCGGCGAAGAGCCCGGTTCGACGCACATGCGCGAACAGGCGCTCGACGATACCGGGATAGCGGACGAATTGAGGAAAGCCCGGCGTCGCCTGCAGGCGACGGAGCATCTCCGCCAAAGCCCGCGCCAGCGCGTTTGGTCCGCCCGGATAGGATTTGAGCGGCTTCGTCTCGATGAAATCCATGATGACGACGCGCGCCGTCTCGTCGACATGGCGGAGCGGCGGGGCGACCCCGGCCTCCGCCGCGAGGCGCATGGACTCGTATTGGTGCGGATTGCGCAGTGGGCTCGCCGCCCCTTCCATGCGCACCATATAATGCCGGCGTCCCGCTTCGATCCGGAAGGTCGACGCGCCGGAAGCTCCGCCGCGAACAGGCGCGACGACGCCAATCGGCGTCGCCCCGAAGGCGGATCGGAGCGTGTCGCGGAGAACAGGAGAGAGGTCGTCGGGCGAGCTGCTGCTCATGCCTGCCCTACCATACCGAGCTCGCACAGCTAACTCTCTGCCATTCTTGACTTAGCTGTTGCCGCCCCCGCATCCTTCCGCCACCTGAAAGGTGGGGGACCATGGCTCAGTCGGTGCTGTTCAAGAACATGGAGCTGCTTGATCCGCGCTGGGACTCGGCGCGCGGCGGCTACCAGGTGCTGACGGAGGGCGGGACCATCAAGGAGGTCTCGGACAAGCCGATCAAGGCGGCGAAGGCCGCCGTGGTCGATTGCGGCAAGCGCACGCTGATGCCGGGCCTGATCGACTGTCATGTCCATGTGATGTTGAGCGAGGTCAACATCCGGAACTTGGAGAGCATCCCGCTCACCCTGATGACGGCGCGTTCGGCCGAGCTGATGCGCGGCATGATCGACCGCGGCTTCACCACGGTGCGCGACACCGGCGGCGCCGATTGGGGCCTCAAGACCGCGGTCGAGACCGGGCTTCTTGCCGGCCCCCGCCTCTTCATTTCCGGCCGCGCTATCGGTCCGACCGGCGGGCATTCGGATTCGCGCCGGCGCACCGACATGGGCGCGCGCTGCGGCTGCTGCAACGCGCTGGTCCACGGCATGGCGATCGCCGACGGCGCCGACGAGGTGCGCAAGACCGTACGCGAGCAGATGCGCCAGGGTGCGGATCAGATCAAGATCATGTGCTCGGGCGGTGTCGCCTCGCCCTACGATCCGCTCGACAGCCTGCAATATTCGCCGGCCGAGATTGCCGCGGCGACGGACGAGGCCGCTAATTTCGGCCGCTACGTCCTGGCACACGCCTATACGCCGGAGGCGATCACGCGCGCCGTCTCCAACGGCGTGCGCACGATCGAGCACGGTAACCTGATCGACGCCAAGTCGGCGAAGCTGCTGGCCTCCAAGGGCGGCTTCATGATCGCCAACCTGGTCACCTATTTCGAGATGAAGGAGCGCGCCGCCTCCTTCGGCATGTCGGCCGATATTCTGGCCAAGAACGACGTGGTCCTCGAAGGCGCGTTGCGCTCGCTCGAGATCTGCAAGAAGGCCGGCGTCGAGGTCGGCTTCGGCACCGATCTCCTGGGCCAGCTGCAGACCGAGCAGAGCAAGGAGTTCATCCACCGTGCCAAGGTGCTGAAGCCGATCGAGATCATCCGCCAGGCGACGCTGGTCGGCGCCAAGATCCTGCGCCTCGAAGGTAAGATCGGCGTGGTCGAGCCCGGCGCCTATGCCGATTTCATCCTCGTCGACGGCAATCCGCTGAAGAAGCTGGAGCTGTTCCTCGATCAGGGCGCGCACCTGCCGGTGATCATGCAGGGCGGCAGATTCCATAAGAACGAGCTCCACTGATGCCCGCCAAGCCTGCCCCGTCCTCGCTTCTTTTCCGCAATCTCAGCCTGCTCGACCCGCGCTGGAACGAGGCTCGTGGCGGCTATGAGATTCTGGTCGAAGGCGAGAAGATCAGGGAAGTCTCGGACAGGCCGATCAAGGCCGCCAAGTCCCAGGTCGTCGATTGCGGCAGGCGGACGCTGATGCCCGGCCTGATCGACTGCCATGTGCACACCATGCACAGCGAGGTCTATATCAGCCGCCTCGAAGGCATGCCGCTGACCTTGATGGCGGCGCGCTCGACCCAGCGGCTCAAAGCCTTCCTCGACCGCGGCTTCACCACCTGCCGGGACGCCGGCGGTGCCGATTGGGGCATCAAGACGGCGGTCGAGACCGGGCTGATCAAGGGGCCGAGATTGTTCATCGCCGGCAGGTCCATCGGCCCGACCGGCGGCCACAACGACCGCAACCGCCGCACCGATTCAGGCGCGCTGTGCAACTGCGCCAACGCCATGGTCTTCCTCCGCCACCTCGCCGATGGGCCGGACGAGGTGCGCAAGGCGGCGCGCGAGCAGATGCGCCAGGGCGCCGACCACATCAAGCTGATGTGCTCGGGCGGCGTCGCCTCTCCCTACGATCCGATCGACTCGCTTCAGTTCACGGTCGAGGAGATCGCCGCCGCGGTCGAGGAGGCGCATGCCTTCGGCCGCTACACGCTGGCGCATGCCTACACGCCCGAAGCGATCACGCGCGCGGTCTCCTGCGGCGTGCGCACGATCGAGCACGGCAACCTGATCGACGCCAAATCGGCGCAGCTGATGGCGAAGAAGGGCGCCTACATGGTCGCCAACCTCGTCACCTACTACGCCATGCGCGAACGTGCCGCCGAATTCGGCATGACCAGGGACATGCTCGACAAGAACGAGCTGGTGATCGACGGCGGCCTCAAGTCGCTGGAGATCTGCAAGAAGGCCGGGGTCAAGGTCGGCTACGGCTCGGACCTCCTGGGCCAGCTCCACTACGAGCAGAGCAAGGAGTTCATCTGGCGCCGCGAAGTTCACACGCCGATCGAGATCATCCGGCAGGCAACCCTGGTCGGCGCCGAGATCGTGCGCATGGAAGGCAAGCTCGGCGTCATCGAGCCGGGGGCGATGGCCGACCTGATCGTCGTCGACGGCGACCCGCTGAAGAAGCTGGAGCTGTTCCTGGATGAGGGCGCGCATCTCTCCGCCATCGTCAAAGGCGGGGTCTTTCACAAGAACCGGCTCTCCTAGGGACGGCCGCTGAACCGGCGGCTGCAGAGCGTCAGGCGCTGCGCCATGCCGGCGCGGCATCTTCCGCGGAGCGCTACGGCCCCGCCGGTCGGGTAGCGAGAGAAGAACCGGTCGATAAGCCGCCGTGACAACGGCCCTTCGCGCGCTCGACGTCAACCAAGTGACACCGAGGCATCGGCCATCGCCCGATCCGAGCGTCCGAACGTAGGCCACGGCGGAGCAGCCAGGCGGCGACGTCTTCTTGCTACTCCGGAGACACCTCCCAGAGATCACTTGAATTTAAAGTATTAAAGCGTGCCACTCGCGGAGGTTTCGCACGCGCTTCATTGAGGTTTTTCAGCCATTCCTTCGCGATTTCTCGGACAGCCTCGAGAGCGGGAAGAAAAGGCGTTGCCTTCCCACGGGCTTGGGTTTACCCAGGGCGCCTCCTCTTGTGTTGCGCCTGCTCCTCTCTTCTGGAGATCGACGCCGGCGCCCCGATTGTGCGGCACGAACGGGCGAGCAAGGCGCCGAAGGTCGGAGTGACGGTCGGATGCTCATCGGCCAAAAAGATCAGCAGCTCATGCTCAATGTTCAGCTGCTGTCCGATCTACCCGACAAGGCCCTCGCGCTGCTGACCCAGGACGCCTTCGTCCAGGGTCTGCCCAAGGGCGCGACGCTCTTCGACCAGGGAGGCCATGCGCAGTTCCTGCATGTCGTGCTTTCCGGGCGTGTCGCGCTTACCAGCGGCATCGGCGATTGTGAGACCATCATCAACATCCGAGAAAGCGGAGAGGTGATTCTCGATGCCGCAACGGTCCTCGGCACACCCTATAGCAACGGCGCGCGCCTGATCGAGGGCGGGCGGATCATGATGATCCAGGTCGGGAAGTTCCGCGACATTCTCGCCGCCGACGCGGCAACCGCGACAGTGACCCTGCGCGCCTTCGCCAACGCAAACCTCACCCTGACTCGCTATGTGCGCGACCTGAAGCTATTGACGACGATCCAACGGCTCGCGCGACATCTCCTGTCTATGACCGCAGCAACGAGCGGATCGGCGACGGTCACGCTTCGCGATGAGCGGCCGACTCTCGCGGCGTTGCTCGGCATGACCCCGGAGAGCCTGTCCCGAGCCTTCGCCCATCTCCGGACGGTCGGCGTCAGGGCCGATAAGGGCGGCACCGTCTCCGTCGAGAGTGTCCGGCGCCTGCGCCGCCTCTCGAAGCTCGACGATCGCAGCGAAGGCGAGCCGCGCGGCCGATAGCACCTTCGCCTAGCAAGACAGGCGCGGCGTCGGCGACGCCTCGACCCGTATTGCCGATCTCAAGACCGGCAAGGCCGACATCATCGGCGGCGTCAATCCTGACGACGCGGCGCTGCTCTCCAAGGAAGCGAACCTCCAGGTGCTGTCGGTGCCGACCGAGCGCATCGGCTATGACTACGTCAACGCCCTTAACCCGCCGAACGACGATGTGCGCGTCCGCCGCGTCGTCGAGCTGGCGCCGAGAGACAAACTCTTCCGCGAGCCGCTGCACCCCTACACCGAGGCGCTGATCTCGGCGATCCCGCTGCCCGACCCGGTGGCGCAGAGGAAACGAACGCGCATTATCCTGAAGGGCGAGCTGCCGAAGCCGACCGCGCCGCCGCCGGGCTCCCCCTTCCACACGCGCTGCCCGATCGCGATCGCGCAGTGCCGCGAGATCGTTCCCCCGATGGAAGAGAAGCGGTCCGGCCACTGGGCTGCCTGTCACCTCCGCGGCTAGGACTTCTCACACGGGTTACGGCCTGCGCCCCGACAGCACCGACCGCCGGATGCCGCGCTGCGGACGGAGCACAGGCGCTCATCGACGCGCGTTCCGATCCTTGACGACCTCGCCTCCTGTTCCCATCATCCCTCGACTTCATAAGGGCTTCTAGTGGCCGAGCGATCTTTCAAGAAGGAAGCGGAAAAGCTGCGCCTCGGCGCCGGCGAAGAGTTTCACGGCGAAGGCATCCTTGCCGTGACCAAGGCCTTGCTGCAATCGGGCGTCGCCTATGTCGCGGGGTATCAGGGCGCACCGATTTCGCATTTGATGGACGTGCTCGCCGACTCAGCCGAGGTGCTGCAGGATCTCGGTGTTCATTTCGAGCACTCGGCCTCCGAAGCAACCGCGGCCGCCACTCTCGCCGCTTCGGTCAACTATCCATTGCGCGGCGCCGTCACCTTCAAATCCACGGTCGGGACCAACGTCGCCTCCGACGCGCTCGCCAACCTCGCCTCTTCCGGCGTGCAAGGCGGCGCGCTGATCATTGTCGGCGAGGATTACGGCGAAGGCTCCAGCATCATGCAGGAGCGCTCGCATGCTTTCGCGATGAAATCGCAGATCTGGCTGATGGACCCGCGTCCGAACCTCCCCTCGATCGTCAAGGCGGTCGAGACCGGGTTCGAGCTTTCGGAAGCGAGCCGGACGCCGGTGATGCTGGAGCTCCGTATCCGCGCCTGCCATGTCCATGGCCGCTTCACCGCACGCGACAATGTGCGGCCGAGCTTCACGCTCAAGCAGGCGATGGAGAACCCGGTCCGCGACACAAACCGGATCGTGCTGCCGCCGGCCTCGTATCTGCACGAGAAAGAGAAAATCGAGAAGCGCTGGCCGGCTGCGGTCAAGTTCATCCGAGAGCGCGGGCTCAACGAGTTCTTTGCCGAGGATGCTGCCGATATCGGCATCATCCTCCAGGGCGGCATGTATAACACTGTGGTCCGCGCGCTCGAGCTGCTGGGGCTGGCCGACGCCTATGGCGAGAGCCGGGTTCCGCTCTACGTGCTCAATGTCACCTATCCGCTGGTCGACGAGGAACTCCGCCGCTTCTGCACCGGCAAGCGCGCGGTCCTGATGGTCGAGGAAGGCCAGCCGGATTTTCTCGAACAGGCGCTGCACGCGATTCTGCGCAGGGCCGATCTGCAGACCAAAGTGCTTGGCAAGGATGTTCTGCCCAAGGCCGGCGAGTACACGGGCGACGTTGTGCTGCGCGGTCTCAGGCGCTTCCTCGACCAGGCGGCGCCCTTGCTCCTGCCGCCGGTTCTACCGTCGGGCGCCGCCGAGCCTGGGCAGCCCAAGGTCCCTGCCGTCACGGCGGCAGAAGCACAGGTTCATCCGCGACCGCCCTCCTTCTGCACCGGCTGCCCGGAACGGCCGATCTTCACGGCGATGAAGCTGGTCGAGCGCGAGCTCGGGCCGCACCATGTGAGCTGCGATATCGGCTGCCACCTCTTCTCGATCCTGCCGCCCTTCAACATCGGCGCCTCGACCATGGGCTATGGGCTCGGCTGGGCCGGCGCCGCCGCGCTCAATGCCAGGGACTCCTCCAAGCGCACGATCAGCGTCATGGGCGATGGCGGCTTCTGGCACAACGGGCTTGCCAGCGGCGTCGGCAATGCCGTGTTCAACCAGACCGACAACGTGCTGGTGATCGTCGACAACAACTACACGGCGGCGACCGGCGGCCAGGATCTGATGTCGTCCAGGGCAGAGAACCCGCTGCGCAAGACGCAGAACTCGATCGAGAATGCGGTGCGCGGCGTCGGCGTCAACTGGGTCAAGTCGATCACCCACACCTACAGCGTCGGCCAGATGCGCGACGTGCTGAAGGAAGCGCTGACGACGCCGGTCAAAGGGCCAAAGGTGGTAATTGCGCAAAGCGAGTGCATGCTGAACAAGCAGCGCCGCGTGAAGCCGCTGCTGCGACAGGCGGTCAAGGACGGAAAGCGCGTGGTGCGCGAGCGCTTCGGCGTCGATCACGACACCTGCACCGGCGATCACTCCTGCATCCGGCTCTCCGGATGCCCGTCGCTGTCGGTGAAGGACAACCCCGATCCGCTGCGCAAGGACCCGGTCGCGATCGTGCTCGATTCCTGCGTCGGCTGCGGCCTCTGCGGCGAGGTCAGCCACGCCGCAATCCTCTGCCCTTCCTTCTACCGGGCCGAGATCGTCAGCAATCCGACCTGGACCGACCGGCTGGCCGCAACCTTCCGGCGTTGGGTTATCGGCATCTTCCAGAACCGGATCGACCGCCGGCTCGGCGTGAGCGCTTAAGGCGCATGGACGCCGACCCGCCGAAGGCGATCTCGATCGCGATCATGGCGATGGGCGGCGAAGGCGGCGGCGTGCTCGCCGACTGGCTCATCGACATGGCCGAACGCGCCGGCAGCCACGTGCAGGCGACCTCGGTGCCGGGCGTCGCCCAGCGCACCGGCGCCACGATCTATTATGTCGAGATCCTTCCCGACGCCGATTCCGGCGGCGCACCGGTGCTGGCGCTGATGCCGATGCCGGGCGATGTTGACATCGTCATCGCCTCCGAGCTGATGGAAGCCGGCCGCGCCGTGCAGCGCGGCCTGGTGACGCCGTCGCGCACGACGCTGATCGCCTCGACCAACCGTGTCTACTCGATGACCGAGCGGACGGCGATGGCCGACGGCCGCGTCGATTCAGGGAAGCTGATCGAGGGCGCACGCGCCGCCGCCAGGACGCTGCTCGCTGCAGACTACGCCAGGATCGCCGAGCAAAGCGGCAGCGTTATCAGCGCCGCGCTGTTCGGCGCACTCGCTGCGTCCGGGCGCCTTCCCTTCTCCCGCAGCGATTTCGAGGAGGCTATCCGCCGTGGCGGCCTCGGCGTCGAGGCCAGCCTTCGCGCCTTCGCCCGCGCTCACGACGCCGCGAATGGCACCGCGGCGGAAGCGCCGCCAGGGGAAGCGGCGGCGACGTTCCCGCGCCTGCCCGCAGAGCAGCGCGAGGCGATCGAGCGGATGCCGGACTTGGCACGCGAGACGATCATCGCCGGCTGTGTCCGGCTCCTCGACTATCAGGACGCGGTCTACACCGAGCTCTACCTCCAGCGCTTGGCGAAGTTCGATCCCTCGAACACGCCGCTCCTGGCTGAGGTCGCGCGCTATCTTGCGCTCTGGATGGCCTATGAAGACGTCGCGCGCGTCGCCGATCTCAAGATCCGCCGCAGCCGCTTCGCGCGCGTCGCCGAGGAGGTGCGCCTGGGCAAGGACCAGGTCTTGCGCATTCGCGAGTTCCTGCATCCGCGCCCGCAGGAGATCGCCGATGCGCTGCCCGCCGGCATCGGCGGCTGGCTGCTGCAATCATCCCTGCTGCGCCGGCTAACCGCCAAAGGCCGGATCGTCGAGACGACCTCCGTCAGCGGCTTCCTGCTCCTCTACCTGGTTGCCAGCCTGCGCAAGATTCGGCGCCGTTCCCTTCGTTTCGCCGTCGAGCAGGAGCGGATCGGCGCCTGGCTTGCCGAGATCGCGGAGACGGCGCCGAAGCAGCCGGCCCTCGCCATGGCGATCGCGGAATGCCAGCAGCTCGTGAAGGGCTATGGCGATACCCATGCGCGCGGCATCGCCAACTTTGAGACGGTGATGTCGGCCCTCCCCCGCCTCAAAGGCAAGACCGATGCGGCCGAGCGCCTCTCGAAGTTACGTCAAGCCGCGCTCGCCGACGACAGCGGCGGCACGCTCAAGACGGCAATGGCGGAGCTGGCTCCCTAGCTCGCCTCGATCAGCGACTTCAGCAGAAACACTTCGAACTCGTGCGAGGCGACGAGCCGCTTCCAGCGCTCCTCCGGCATGCTCTTCGTCCGCCATGCGATCATGCTGAGAACGCATTTTTCGGCGCCAATGTCGAGGCGGTCGCCGGGGATCACGCGCGCCATGATTCGGGGCGTCAGCGCGCTAGGTTCCTTGCCCAGATGATAGTCGATCACGCCGCGCTGCTTGTCGGCATCGATGCGGACCCAAGTGACCGAGCCGTCGAAGATCGAGCTGCCTTCGACCAGACCGCCCTCGTGCAGGACGATCTTCCAGGTTCCGAAAGACCAGCGATCCATCGCTTTCGGATCGCTCATGAAGGCGAAGGCACGCTCGGCCGTCACCGCGAGCTCGATCGAGACGGCATGGATATCGGTCATGACCTTCACTCCATTCCGTAGTCGCGCTTGGCGCCTTCGCGCGTGACCAGGCCGGCGGCGATGTCGGCATCGATGCGGTCTCTCGCGCGATTCTTCGGATCGCCGAGGCCGCCGCCGCCCGGAAGCTCGACGATCAGGCGATCGCCGGCAGGCACGACATGCGTGGCCTTGGTCGCCAGCGCCGTACCCGAGGCGAGGCGCGCTATGCCGACCCGGCCCGGCCTGCCGCCATCGCGGCCGCGCGGCGGAAAGCGCATGCGGTCGAAGGTCGCCGCCGAGATCGTAAACGGCGCTTCTTCGCCATTGGCGATCTCTATCGCCTGACCCAGCCCGCCGCGATGCATACCTGGACCGCCGGAGTCCGGCAGGTACTCCTTGCGCCAGAACACCAGCGGGCTCTGATCCTCGGTGATCTCGACCGGGATGGTTCCGACGCCGCTGGGGAAGGCTGTGGTCGACAGCCCGTCCTTGCCCGGCCGCGCGCCGACGCCGCCGAGCCCGACATTCATCACGTTGAACCGGCTTGCATTGGCGAAGCGCGGATCGCCCATCCGCTCATGCGCGCTTGCCATCGCCAGCACCCAGATGCTGCCCGCGCTCTCCGCCGGCACCGCATCGGGCAGCGCCTGGGCGAGGCAACCGAATGCCATGTCCGGCAGCATCTGGCCTACGACATGGCGGGCCGTCACGGGCGAAGGCCGCTTGGGATCGACGATCGAGCCCGGCTCGGCCAGCACCTTGAAGGGCTCCAGCGAGCCGGCGTTGTTCGGCACGGCCGGCGCGATCGCGCATTTTAGGCCGAAGACGGTGTAGGCATCGGTGTAGCACTTGGGCGAGTTGATGCCGAAGTTCGAGGCCGGGGAGCTGCCGGCATAGTCGACGGTGATCTCGCCGTCGCCGACCGTCATCTCCGCCTTGAGCGAGATCGGCGCGTCATAGCCGTCAAGGCTCATCTCCGCGGCGTAGCTGCCGCGCGGCATACGGCGGATCGCCTCCCGCGTCGCCTCGCGCGAGTTGTCGATGATGTAGGCTGCGAGCTCGTCGATCGAGGTCAGTTCGAACTCGGCCATCATGCCGGTGAGACGTGCGACGCCGACATCGTTGCAGCTCACCAGAGACAGGATGTCACCCCGGATCTCGACCGGGTTGCGGCTGTTGGCGGCAATAATGCCGAGCACATCCTCGTTGAGGCCCGCAGCCGAGCGCAGCCTGAGATGCGGGATCAGCGTGCCTTCCTCGAAGACCGAATTGGCATCCGCGGAGAACCCGATGCCGCCGACATCGACCATGTGGCAGGTCGAGGCAAAGAGCGCGACCGGGCGGCCTTCGACGAAGGCGGGCGTCACCACGACAAAGTCGAAGAGATGGCCGGTGCCGAGCCAGGGATCGTTGGTGACAAAGACATCGCCGGGCTTCATCGAGGCCAAGGGGAAGCGGTGCATGAAGTGGCCGACGGCGGCTGCCATGGTGTTGACATGGCCGGGCGTGCCGGTGACGGCCTGCGCCAGCATGCGGCCGTCGACGTCATAGACACCGGCCGAGAGATCGCCTGCCTCGCGCGCGACATGGCCGAAGGCGGTTCGCAGCAAAGCCTGTGCCTGCTCCTCGACCACGGCGATCAGCCGGTTCCACATGACCTGCATGCGGATGGCCTTGAGCGAGCTATCGGCCATGGCGCGTCTCCATGACGATGTCTCCGCGCCGATTGATCGTCGCAGCGAAGCTCGCCGGCACGATCGTCGTCGTCTCGTCTTCGACGATCGCCGCCGGCCCGTCGAGCGCGGCGCCCGGAGCGAGGTCGGGCCGGCTATAGACCGCCATCTCGACGAGCTCGCCGAGCGCGGGTTCGTAGACGCGCCGACGGCCGATCGGTCTTGCCGCCGTCCTCTGGGTCGGCGCCGGTATCCGCTCCGCCGCCGGCAGCGCCGTCGACACCGTCACCGACCAGGTGACGATCTCGACTGCCATCTGCGGCAGGGCGAGGCCGTAGATCTGCCGATAGCGCTCCTCGAAGCGGCGCCGAAGATCGGGTAGGTCATCGGCGCCGAGCGCACGGTTTGGCAGGGCCATCGGCAGCTCGTGCCCCTGCCCGACATAGCGAACATCGACCAGCCGCGTTTCGCTCAAGGGGGCTTCTCCGGCTCCGGCGGCGACGACGCGATGCGCCTCCTCGCGCAGGCCCGCCAGCAGGCGGTTACCCTCGCCGAGGTCGAGGCTTGCGAGCGGTACGCGCCAGCTCCGAACGACCTCATAGGCGATCGGCGCCCTAAGGAATCCGATCGCCGAGCCGACGCCGGCGCCGACCGGCACCAGGACGCGGCCTATGCCGAGCTTCTCGGCGAGGCGGCCGGCATGGAGCGGCGCTCCGCCGCCAAAGGCGACCATGGTGTAGCGGTCGATGACCTTACCGCGCTCGATCGCATGCACGCGTGCGGCATTCGCCATGTTCTCCTCGACGATCTCGGAGACGCCGGCTGCCGGCCAATGCTCTGACAGGCTCAGCTTCAGGCCGATGTCGCCCGAGAGCGCCGCGTCGGCCTTTCCGGCATCGAGGGCAATACGGCCACCGGCGAAGTGCTGCGGATCGATGCGACCGAGGGCGACATTGGCGTCGGTCACGGTCGGCGATTGGCCGCCGCGGCCGTAGCAGGCGGGACCGGGATCGGCACCGGCACTGTCGGGGCCGACCGTGATCCGCTTCATCGCATCGACGCGCGCGATGGAGCCGCCGCCGGCGCCGATCTCGACCATCTCGACAACCGGGATGCGAACCGGAAGCCCGCTGCCCTTGAGATCGCGATAGATCCGCGCAACCTCGAAGCGCCGAGCACGCTCCGGCTCGCCGTCGTCGAGCAGGCAGATCTTGGCCGTGGTTCCGCCCATATCGAAGGCGAGCGCGGCCGGCAGGCCGCATTCGCGTGCGATCTGGCCGGCGAGGATGACGCCGCCCGCAGGTCCGGACTCGACCAGGCGGATCGGGAACCGCGTCGCGTGATCGAGCGTGGTCAAGCCGCCGCCCGACATCATCAGGAACAGCGGCGCCTTAAGCCCCATGCTATCGAGACGCTGCCGAAGGCGCGTCAGATAGCCCGCCATCATCGGCCGCACATAGGCGTTGGCGCAGGTGGTAGAGAAGCGCTCGTACTCGCGAATCTCCGGGCATACCTCACTCGAGATGCAGATGGTCACGCTCGGCGGAAGCAGCCTCGCCAGCTCCTCGCGGGCCTTTCGCTCATGCTCGGAATGCGCGTAGGAGTGGATGAAGCCGATCGCCACGGCCTGGACGTCCGCCGCCCGCATCACCGCGGCGGCGCGATGCAGATCCTCGGCGTGGAGCCGCAGAAGCGCCTGTCCGCGCGCCGAGATGCGTTCGCGCACGGGAAGGCGCAGCGGCCGGGGCACCAACGGCTCCGGCTTGTCCATGTAGAAGTCGTACTGTTCGAAGCGCTTCTCGTAGCCCATCTCCAGAATGTCGCGGAGACCGGCCGTGGTGACGAAGGCGGTCCTTGCCCCCTTGCGCTCGATCAGCGCGTTGGTCGCAAGCGTGGTGCCATGGATGAACAGCGATATCGCCTCGGCGCCGGCGCCGGCGCGCTTGAGGACTATGCCAATCCCCTCGATGACCCCTTCCTCGGGCGCGGCGGGCGTCGTCAGGACCTTGGTCGTGACCCGGCCCGTCGGGCCTTCGAGAACGACATCGGTGAAGGTGCCGCCGATGTCGACGGCAAGACGGAAAGGCTTGGCGTCAGCCACGGCCGGATCGCCCGCGGCTCGACCGGCTTCGATGGGTGGGAGAAATGGCGTGAAATCCGGGCATCGGGATAAGGGAAGAAGGCAAGAAACCAGCTTTCTTTATGGCTTACAAGCCGCCCCGGGTCATGCAAGATCGTGACTTTGGAGAAAACGCCGCGCGGGCGGACCGAGAGAAGCTCTGATGGCTGATGATGCAGACGCCTCGGCGTCCCACGCCAAGCCTTGTTACGCCGAGCTCGTCGCCGGGCGCACCTATCTGTGGTGCGCTTGCGGTCGGAGCCGGGCGCAGCCCTTTTGCGATGGATCGCACCGGGGAACGACCTTCCGCCCTCTCCCCTATACGGCCAAGGCGGATGAGGAGGTTCTCTTCTGCGCCTGCAAAGAAACGCGCACGCCGCCCTTCTGCGACGGTGCGCATAACAACCTCTTTGCCACCTATAAGCAGGACGACCCTGACAGCCCAGCCAATCGCGCCATCCCCTCGATCTCGGCGGGCCGGGATGGAAAGGCACGCCTCGACGGCGGCTGTACCGTCTGCTCAATCGACGATGCTTCGCTCGAAACCCGCGGCGTCATTCGTCATCGGCGGATCATCGGTGCCGAGGACGGCGCGCTGCACCAGTCGCTTTTCTATCTCGAATGCAGCAGAGGCTCCTCGCCAGCCGCCAGCTTCGATGATCGGCATGTCGTGCTGTTCGCGACCGGCGGGCAAGGCCGGATCGTCATCGGCGAGCGCGCCTTCCCTATCGGGGCCAATACCGGCATGCATGTCCGTCCCGGCGAGGGATTCCGGCTCGAGAGCAATGGAAACGAACCGCTCAAGGTCTTCGCCGCGGCATGCCCCCGCGCCGATGCCATCTCCTGGCATGACATGCCGGCGTCTCGGTTCGACGATCGCTTTCCGCAACGGACGGTCACGCTCGACCCGGCGGCGCGTCAGCGCATGGGCGACCGCTTTTTCCAGATGCTCGTCGATAAGACAATCGGCTCGAACGTCGTCGCGCAGTTCATCGGCGACATTCCGCAATCGAAGGCGACGCCTCACCGGCACCTTTACGAGGAGTCGCTGATCGTACTCAGCGGCGAAGGCTGGATGTGGACGGAGTCCCGCAAGGCACCCGTCCGCGCCGGCGACGTCATCTTCCTGCCGCGAAAGCAGGTTCACTCGCTGGAATGCACCGCGCCCGCCGGCATGCTGGTTGTCGGCGTGATCTATCCCGGCGACAATCCGTCGATAAACTACTAAGTCTTGTCATCCGAACTGGGAGGAGAAGATGAAAACGGTACACGGCCTGGCTCTGGCTGCCGCTCTCCTGATGGGACCGGCGCCGGTGGAAGCCGCGAATTTCCGCTGGGGCGCGGATTCCGACCCGGGCACCATGGACCCGCACAGCCGCAACGTCACGCCGACCACCTCTTTCTTGTCGAACATCTACGAGCCGCTGGTCCGCCGCAACCGCGACATGAAGATCGAGGGCGCGCTCGCCGAGTCATGGAGCAATACGGGACCGGAGACCTGGCGCTTCAATCTCCGCAAGGGCGTCAAGTTCCACGACGGCTCACCCTTCACCGCCGATGACGTGATCTTCACCGTCGGCCGCACCAAGGGACCCGGCTCGGCACTGGCCGGCGTGCTCGTATCGGTCACCGATGCGAAGAAGATCGACGACCATACGGTCGAGCTCACGACCAAGGGACCGAATCCGATTCTGCCCTTCGAGCTGCTCGGCTGGCTGCAGATGTCCAAGACCTGGGCCGAGAAGAACGGCGTCCAGCAGGCGACCAACCTGCAAAGCCAGCAGGCTACCTACGCGAGCACGAATGCCAACGGCACCGGCCCCTTCAAGCTGCGCTCGCGCATCGCCGACTCCACGGCGATCCTCGAGAGGAATCCGGGCTGGTGGGACAAGGTCGAGCACAATCTCGACCAGGTGACCTTCAACCCGCTCGCCAACCCGGCGACGCGCGTCGCCGCGCTGGTCTCGGGCGAGGTCGACATGATCTACGGCCTGCCCGTCTCGGCCGTATCGCAGGTCCAGGCGCGTCCCAATCTCCGCGTCATCAGGGGGCCTGAGATGCGGACCATGTATTTCGGCATGGATATGTCCCGGCCCGAGCTGATCGACGGGAACATCAAGGGCAGGAACCCGTTCGCCGACAAGCGGGTGCGCGAGGCCGTCCGCATCGCCATCGACGCGGAAGCGATCCACAACGTCGTCATGCGCGGCTTCGGCGTCGTCAACTACATCATGGCCGGACCGGGCGTCGAAGGCTTCGATCCGGCGATCAACACCAAGCCGGTCGGCGACATCGCCGCGGCTCAGAAGCTGATGGCCGATGCCGGCTACGCCGGCGGCTTCGAGACCGGCATGGACTGCTCGAACGACCGCTTCATGAACGACGAGCAAATCTGCACCGCCGTCGTCGCGATGCTGGCCAAGATCAACATCAAGGTGAAGCTGCGCACGCAGCCCTTCTCGCAATACGTCAAGCTGATCAACCCGCCCTATGAGACCAGCCTCTTCTATGTCGGCTGGGGCGGCGCCACCGGCGACGCGCACAACTACCTGATCAACCTGATGGTGAGCCGGAGCCCGGGATCGCCACGCGGTCTGTTCAACGTCGGCGGCTATTCCAATCCTGAGGTCGACAAGCTCACCGACCAAATCCAGGTCGAGCTCGACCCGGCCAAGCGCCGCAGCATGATCGGCCGGGCGCTTAAGCTGGTCCGCGACGACGTCCCCTATGTGCCGATCATGCAGCAGGTCATCGTCTGGGCGGCCAAGGACAATATCGACCTGGTGCAGCCCGCGGACGCCTTCTTCCCGCTGCGCTACGTCCGCGTCCGCTGAGATTGACCGAACGAGGGAGACCGGGATCGGCGCCGAGCCGGTCCCGGTTCATTTTTTGGGTGGCAGGCATAACGTCCTTTTCCGACAGCTACGCGGAAGCCCGGGCCAAGTTCCTGGCCGCGCTCGACCGCGCCGGTGGCGCGCATCTCGCCGCCTTGCAGAACCCCGGAAAGGGCCCCGCGGGCGACGCGCTCTTCACCGATGTCGGCCGCGTCGGGCCGGCAGACGCGAAGAAGCTCCTGGTGCTGATCAGCGGCACGCATGGCATCGAAGGCTTCTGCGGCTCCGGCTGCCACACCGGGTGGATCGATGGCGGCTATGCAGCGCGCGACCTGCCCAAGGGTGTCGCGGTCGTGTTCATCCATGCCGTCAACCCGCACGGCTTCGCCTGGCAGCGGCGCGTGAACGAGGACAATGTCGACCTCAACCGCAACTTCGTCGATCACGCCAAGCCGTACCGGGAGAACCCCGACTACGTGAAGCTCAAGGACCACATCAATCCGAAGAGCTGGACGACCGAAGGCGCCATCGCCTCCGAGAAGGCGATCCGTGCCTTTTACGGCAAGCCCGAGGGCGAGCTGCTGGCCAAGGCCATCCATGGCGGCCAGTACATCAATCCCGAGGGGACCTTTTTCGGCGGCAATGCCCCGACCTGGTCGAACCGCACCTTCCGCGAGATCGTCTCGACCTTTCTGGCATCGGCGGAGCAGCTTTGCCTGATCGACTACCACACGGGCAGCGGCCTCTACGGCTTCTGCGATCTCTTCGTCGACGACAAGTCGGCCGGCACGCGCTCGCGCGACTGGTTCGAGCACTGCACGCCGATCGAGGCAGTGCCGGTCGAGGACGGCCATGCGCAGAGCGACGTTCCCGGTCTCCTGATGTGTGTCGCCGAGGACATGCTCAAGTCATCGCGCATCACGAGCTGCCTAGTCGAGATGCGGACCAAGGCGAAAACCAGCCTGCTGACCCCGATCTGCGAGGAGAACTGGCTGTTCCAGCATGGCGATCCCGATTCCGAGCGCGGCCGCGCCGTGCGCGCCGAAGTGCGCGAGCTGTTCTACCCCTCGGCGCCGGAGTGGAAGCCGATGGTGCTGCGCCAGTCGAATGCGATGATCCGCGAGGCCCTGGCCGGGCTCGGCCGCGCATGACGACGCGCGCCGACTGCGAGGCGCTCGACGCTGCCGATCCGCTGCGCGAGCTTGCCGGTCGTTTCGCTCCCGGCCAGCACGGCACGCTCTATTTCGACGCCAACTCGATCGGCGCGATGCCGAAGGATGTACCGGCGCGGATCGAGGCGCACCTCACGGAGTGGCGCAACCTGCGGCGCCGCGGCTGGAGCGAGTCGACCTGGCTCGATGCCCCTCGCCGGCTCGGCGCCAAGCTCGCGCCGATACTGGGCGCCTCGCATGATGAGGTCGTCGTCGGCGACACGACCTCGATCAACCTGTTCAAGGCCCTCACCGCCGCCCTCTCGCTGCGTCCCGGCCGCTCGCGCATCGTCTCCCAGGCCGGGACATTTCCGACCGACCTCTATGTCGTCCAGGGGCTGAAGACGCTGAGGCCCGAGCTCGAGCTCCGTCTCGTTGCCGACGGCG
>Ga0194132_10002863_pt1 | contig 31563 bp, 28 predicted proteins | sample TA2KigOf80mmetaG_FD_148612 | JGI IMG/M metagenome (GOLD analysis project Ga0194132, IMG submission 148612) | Freshwater microbial communities from Lake Tanganyika, Tanzania - TA2015054 Kigoma Offshore 80m | ecosystem: Environmental > Aquatic > Freshwater > Lake | place: Tanzania: Lake...
GACTGAAACGTGGGCTGGTCGGGCGTGGTGCGATACGGCACGGGCAGCGCCGCCACCGGACACGCTACGGCCCCGCGAATCCGGGCAAGATAGGGCAGCATGGTGCGAGGGCCGCGCGCGCAGTTGAGCCCCACCACTGTCGCGCCGGCCTGTTCGAGCCGCTTTACCGCCTCCTCGATACCCACTGCGTCCCGAAAAGCGTCTTCCTGATGCAGGGCAAACGTCACCACCGCAGGCAGGCCCGACGCTAAAATCATGTCGAGCGCCAGCCGCGCCTCTCCGTAAAACGCAAACGTCTCGGCGATGACATAGTCCACACCGGCATTGGCGGCCCAAGCGACCTGTTCCTCGAACATGGCGCGCACCTCGCGGTCGGCGGCCGGGTCCGAGGGTTTCCAGACATTGGTATTGCAGATGTTTCCGGCGACAAGCGGCGGCTCGCCCAAAACCCCCGAAGCCGCGTCTTTTGCGAGCGCCAGCGCGTTTTTCTGGAGCGGCTCCAAAAGATGTTCCTTGCCGATAAGCCGCAGCTTTTCGCGATGACCGTAATAGGTAAAGGCTTCGACGACATCGGAGCCCGCGCGAAGAAAATCACGGTGTAGCACTGTCACCACGTCGGGATGGTCGAGCACCGCCTCCGGCACGTAGGCGCCGGCCTGCAGATAGCCGCGCCGCTCCAACTCGAAAAGATACCCTTCGGCGCAGATCACCGCGCCGTCTTGCAGACGCTCAAGCAAACCCCGTTTGGGTCGGGTCATTCCTATCCCTCCCACGCTTTCTGCAACAGCCGCACCCAGTTGCCGCACATGATGGCGGTGACATCGTCGTCTTTGTACCCGCGGCTGGACAAAAGTCCGGCGATTTTCTGCTCGTCGGCGATGGTATCCAAGTCGTGGGGCGACTGCTCGCGGCCAAATCCGCCGTCCAAGTCGGATCCGATGCCGGCGTGACGCGCATTACCCGCAAGCTGGCATACATGGTCGATATGATCGACGACACGGGAAAGCGACACGGCCCGGTTGCCCGGGCTTTTCAGCGTCCATCCGGGATAGAGCATCCAATCGTCGAAGGCTGCGCCGATAACCCCGCCGCGTTCTATTACGGCGCGCAGTTGGTCGTCGTCAAACTGGCGCTGGTGCGGCACGAGTGCGCGACAGTTGTTGTGGCTCGCCAAAACTGGCCCGTCGTAGTGTTCGAGCGACTCCCAAAAACTCCGATCCGAACTGTGGGTCAGGTCGAGCAACACGCCAAGCCGCTGCATTTCGCGTAAAAGCGGCGGCCCCAGCGGCGTCAACCCGTCTTCCACACCCGTTCCGCCGGCATAGCGACCCAGCCCGTAATGGGTAAGTCCCAACAGCCGGAGACCGCCTTCGTACCACTCTTCCAGTTGAGCGGGTTCGAGTATGGGATCCGCGCCTTCCATGCTGATTACAAAACCGAGCGGCGGCGGCTCGCCGTCGCCCTGCCGATCCCACGCCTCCCACTCGGCGATATGATACCCAAGTCCTACGGCGTCCACAAGGAGACGGACGTGTTTCTCGCGTTGCAGGGCACGGTAATAGGCCAACTGCCCTTGCGCCGCCCCGTAAGCCTGCGTCGGCGAACCATAGTCGGTATGCGGAGTCGGATTCCCGGTGGAACGGCCAAATAAGGTGACGACGCTTAGCGCGATGCGGCCTTTACGCATTTCCGGCAGAGCCACCGTGCCCAGCGCCCGCCCCTGTCCGCTCTGTCCTTTTTCTTGTGTGCGGATCGTATAGACCGAATACAGCAGGTTGCGGTTTCCCTGAATGGCGTTCCATGACAAGTCGAGATGCGCGTCGGTGATCAACATGGGAAATCCTTAACGAAGGGTGAAGTTTGAAGTTCGAAATATCAAAAGGGCGATGTGTTCGGCAAAAGGGCCAAGTTCCCAAAAAGAAAAAGCGTTTCGACACGGAGCAAAAAAGATAACGTTCCGAAAGACGTGTGCAAAGAGAATCCTTTCCGAGGCGAATATTACGGCACGACACAGACACAAATCGGGCCGCATGTTGGCTTGACAGCCCCGGCGCCAGCGCGTACACTATTCCCGTCGTTCTACTCGGCTTTGCTCATGTTACGCACCTGCCCCGTCGATCCGGAGGTACGAATTTCATGCATGTGGTGATCCTGTGTGGTGGTCAGGGAACTCGCCTCAGAGAAGAAACGCAGTTCCGGCCCAAGGCGCTGGTGGAGGTCGGGGGAAGACCGATACTCTGGCACATCATGAAATCCTACGCCCAGTACGGTCACCACGACTTTGTCCTTTGTCTCGGATACAAGGGCGAGATGATCAAACGGTATTTTCTGGATTACGACACGCTCCAACAGGATATCCGGGTGACGCTCGGCATGTCCAAAGCCGTGACACTTCTCGGACAGTTGGAGCAGGAAGGCTGGACCGTCACCTGCGCCGACACGGGTACGGAGACGCCCACCGGAGGACGCATCCACCGAATCGAGCGTTATATGTCGGAGGGCACGTTTATGGTAACCTACGGAGACGGCGTGTCCGATATCGACATCGACGATCTGCTTAGGTTTCACCGGAAGATGGGCAAAATCGCCACCGTCACCGGGGTGCGCCCGATTTCCCGGTTTGGCGAACTGCAAGTAAACCGGGGTGTCGCCACCGCGTTTGCCAAAGGCACACATGTATCGTCCGGCTGGATCGACGGCGGATTTTTCGTCTTCGAACGGGCGATATTCGATTATCTAAACGACAATGCCTGGTTATCGGGTGACATAAAAGCCGTGGAGGACGGACAAAACGCCTCTACGCTCCAGCGTCTGATCGAAGACCATCAGCTTGCCGTATACGAACACGACGGGTTCTGGGCCTGTCTCGATACCCCTCGCGATCTCGAAGTGCTGGCCGAACTCTGGAAAACCGGCCACGCCGACTGGAAGACGTGGACGGGGTAGCGCTATCCATTTTGGATTAGGTCGAGTACTACTTTTTTACCGAATTGAGCATCTCCCTAAAGGCTTTTTCCGCTCCGTTTATCGTCTTCTCCGGCCCGGTCAGTTTGAAAAATACATTGCCTTCCGGCGCGCCGAGAATGGCACCCAACATCTTGAACCCCGGTTTTTTTGTCTGTCCGCTCTGAAACATCGGTCCCATCGACGCCAAATACGTTCCCGAAACCGAAACCATCGTCACCTTGACGCCGTTGATGGTGGATTCTTGTTTGTTAAGCGAAACCGGTTTGCCGTCCGGCCCCTCGAACTGGTCTCGCCAGCGCGTCACGTTGAGGTCCACGCTGCCGCCCTGTCCGCTTCCGAAGAAAAACACGGCGCACTCCCCGGCTTCGGCGTCGCCGTCCGATGCGGGGATCATGTAGGTGGCGACCCGCATGGAGCGGTCGGGCTGGGCGATCCACCCGGCGGGTGCGGTCCATGATATGCCTGCGGCCGTTCCGGAACCCGCCGGCATGGCGAGAGCCGTCTGCGCAGGCGGCGTCTCAAGAGCGGGGGCCGCGGCCTGCGCCGCTTTGTCGAGCACCGGTGTCGGAGGTGTCTCGGCGTTGCCGCCGCAGGCCGCTACCACCGTCGTCAGACCGATAAACGAAGCCAGAAAATGTTTACGCATAAAGGTATCCTTTCAAGGTTGATGATACCCACTCGTTATCCTACCGATGCACTTGTTCTTCCTGCTCTGTGTTGCCCTTGTCCTGAGCCGGTACAGGCGTTTTCCAGCGGCGGTGAACCCAGAACCAGTGATCAGGGTAGGCGCGCACGTACCGCTCCAACACCCATGTATACGCCCCGGTATACCACCCAACGTCAGTTTCCTCATCACCGGTCGGAAGCGCGGCGATGGCCGGCTCGAACACCGCATGAAACCGCGCCGTGCCGTCGTGCAGGATAAAACACGGCACGATCGGCGCGCCGGTCCGCAGCGCAAACCGCGCCGGCCCCCGGTAAGTCGAAGCAGGACGTCCGAGAAAGTCTACAAAAACCCCTCCCGGTCCGGCGTCCTGATCCGCCAGAAAACCCACACAACCGTTTTCCTTGAGCGTCCGAACCACTCGGCGCGTCGCCGACGCCATAGGGATGACGGCCATGCCCGACCGTTCCCGCCATCCGTTGATCAGGATGTTGACCGCAGGGTTGTGTTGATCTTTGGCCACCACCGCAATGCGAAATCCAAGCGACGCCACCGCCGCGCCAAGAAGTTCCCAGTAGCCAAAGTGACCGGTTACGAGGATGACGCCGTGTCCCTGCCGAAGCGCCTCCGCCACATGCTCCGCGCCCGTGATCCTCAGACTCTCCCGCAGGTCAAAACGCCCACCGCCCAGCATCCGGGCGTGTTCTACCGCAGTACGACCCAACTGGCGGTACACGTCTCGCGCGAGGCGACGGATGTCCTCCTCCCGCATCGTGTCTCCGAACACGCGCCGCATCTGTCCTTCCGCAAGACGCCGTCGTCGTCTCAGCAGACCAAAGGCCAGATCGCCAAGCCGCTCGCCAAACCGTGCGGCGTGTCCGGGCGACGAGGCCAACGCGAGACGAATCAACACCCGCAGACCGACGTATTCGATGTAATGCCGCAGAGTCACAACGTGTTCCCCTATTCGACCTGACTTCCCGCGACGTCGTATGTAAAATAGGGAAAAGAAAACCATCATGCAGGTATTATTTGGAGTAACGCGTCTTGGGAACGATTGACACTGTTAACGGACGGCGTTATGTTGGAGTATGATCAAGTTGTTCAGGTGCAGAGAAACCAAAAGGCTATCCCTTGCATTCCAGCGGCTGGCAGACCCGGCATTCGCAGTATCTCTACAAAAGTCGTTGGTATAATCTCCGTCAGGACGAAGTCCTGCTTCCCTCTGGCGAGATCATTACCTATACGCTGGTCGAACATGGCGGATACGTCGTTGTGGTTCCTGTGCTGGACGACGGGCGCGTGGTGATGGAACGGGTATACCGGTATCCGTTGCAGCGTACGCTGTTCGAATGCCCCTCCGGCGGACGCGACGGCGACGCGCCCGAAGCGGCGGCCCGGCGCGAACTCGAAGAAGAAACGGGGTATCTCGCGGGAACCATCAGCCATCTGGGGCATTTTGCCGGAAGCAGCGGCATGAGCACCGAGGCGTTCGACGTGTTTTTAGCGACCGACTTGCGCGCCGACGGGGTCGTCCGCAGAGAACCCACGGAAGAGATGACCATCGAACTGGTTCCGTTGACGGAACTGCGGGTACGGGTACTACGCGGCGAAATGGAGGACGGCCCTACGTCGCTGGCGATCCTGTTGGCCGCGTCCGCGCTTGGGATATGACTGCGCACAGCATCGCTTTACTTTTCCGATTCCGTTTCCTTTCCGCCCCGGATCACCGTAAACCGCTGTTTGAACCGCTTCCACCGATCCTCATCCCGGCTTCTTCCGCACTCCGCCGTCTCTTCGCGTTCCCAACGGGACAGCACCGCGCGCCGACGTCTCCGCAACGCGACATACGACAGCGCCAAAAGTATCGCTATCGCAGGGCCGGCAACCAGCGACACCCCTTCACCGGGTAGCGCGCGCCATCCATACGTCCTTTCCACATACCGTTGCCAGTTTCGCTCAAACTCGACGATCGACAGTCCGAAAACGTCAAAACAGGCCCGTTCGATGGAGCCGGTCTCGCGCAGTCTTGCCAGCAGGGCGTGTAGACCGTTACGACCGTATTCCTGCAGAATAAACTCGATCGCGAGCGCGCTTTCCTGATACGCTAATTCGGCACTGCGCGCGGAAAAGGTGTTGACCGAATGGATCACGCTCAACGGAACCAGATCGCCGGTGAGCGTCGCCAAGATAAGCTGTGCGCGGTCCCACAACCCCCACTCGCGCGCCGAATACATGGCAAACCCCTCGTCGAGCCAACGCGGGATCGGGGCGCTTCCCATGGCACTGTGTAGCAACACATGGGCCAGTTCGTGGATCAATACGGTCCGAAGACGATCCAGAGAGCCGGAAATGCGAGGCGATTGCAGGACAATGAGGTTAAGATCGGGGACGGCGTATCCGTCACCCCAGTCCGGGATAGCGGAGAAACCATAAGACCGAAAGGCTTCGAGCGTCGGCGCGATATGGATATGGAGGGTATCCGGCGCTTCGGCGCCCAGGGCGCCCAGCAACAAAGGACGCTGTTCGAGGGCAAGACGGGCGACGCTTTCCGCGAAGCGAGCGTCCTCGTCATAAAAAGTCACCCGCAGACGATCGGCGAGACGCTCGGATTCACCCGCGTCGCAAGGCGCGCTCCAAAGCCCGCACAGCAACACCGCACCACACGTCAGACGCCGAAACCACACATGGCGAAGGCGGTCTTTTTTTTCTTTTACACTTCGCACTTCACCCTTCAACCTTATTTTCTTATGATGCCTCCGCCCAGCACGATCTCGCCTTCGTAAAATACGACCGACTGGCCGGGCGTGACGGCTCGCTGCGACGTATCGAAGTCTACCCGGACGCTGTCGCCCGTTTCAGGCGTAATGACCGCCGGCGCCGCGCCACTGCGGTAGCGTATCTTTACCTGACCGGCTACAGCCCCTTTCGGCGGGGCGATGGATACCCAGTTGACTCGGTCGGCGATCAACGTATTGGCCAGCAGATCGTCATCGTCTCCGACGACTACCGTATTGGTTTCGGGCCGTATATCCACCACATATACCGGATGTCCGGCGGCCAGACCGAGCCCCTTGCGCTGACCGATGGTATAAAAAGGGTATCCCCGATGCTCGCCCAGCACAGCACCTTTCGTGTTTACGATCGGACCGGGGCGAATCGGGTTTTCGATCCGGAGCAGCCCGTCCCCTTTTGCCGACACCTTGTCGGTATACTCCTCCAAAAACCGCCCGTAGTTTTCATCCTGAATAAAACATATCTCGTAGCTGTCCTTTTTGGCGGCGACACGGGGCGCCAGACGTTGGGCGATGCGTCTTGTTTCCTCTTTGGTCAGCCCCCCTACCGGATAGACGGTCTGCGCCAATTCCTCCTGCGAAAGCTCCCACAGCGCGTACGACTGATCCTTGCCGACGTCGAGACCGACCCGGAGTTGATAACGACCCGTTTCAGCTTCCTGCGTAATTCGGGCATAGTGTCCCGTGGCGACAAAGTCCGCACCGAGATGCCGCGCCCTGTCCATTAGAATGCCAAACTTGACCTCGCTGTTACACGCGACACACGGGTTGGGGGTGCGGCCTTCCAGATACTCCGAGACAAACCGGTCGATGACACCCTTTTTGAATTCTTCCCGAAAATCCACCACATAATACGGGATGCCAAGACGGTTTGCTACGACACGGGCGTCGTTTCGGTCGTCTATGGTGCAACATCCGTGCTCCCGATGTACGTTGCCTCCCGTCTGCGCGTAGTCCCACAAATGCATGGTGATACCGATCACCTCGCATCCGTGCTCCTGAAGCAGTGCCGCCGCCACCGAACTGTCCACTCCCCCGCTCATCGCCACGACCACCGTCGCCCCCGGTGGTGGAAGACGGTTGGGAACGGAAGGTTGAAGGGGGAAGGTTGAAGGAGGAAAAATACCTGTTTCGTGGGTCATTGGTTTTCTGCTCCTCGGCTCCTTTGCTCTTTCTCGCTGTACATCGCAAGACAGGCGCGCACCGCGTCGGCGGCAAGCACCGAACAGTGACGTTTGGTGGGTGGCAACCCGTTTAACACCGCTGCGATCGTGTCGTCTTCTATGGCCACCGCCTCTTCCAGCGCCTTGCCTGTCAGCCACACCGTCGCCATGCTCCCCGACGCCAAGGTGGCAGGGCATCCATAGGCGCGAAAACGAGCCTCGGTCACCCGATTTTCTGCAATTTTCACCTGTATGACCATCGAATTTCCATTGACCGGATTGCCCGCCTCGCCCGTCGCGTCCGCATCGGGCAAATCGCCGATGTTCCGGGGACGCTGAAAATGATCGAGAACGACGGAGGAGTACATGATCAGACACGCGCTACGGACGAGACGACACCCGGAGAAGATACGGAAACGGCTTTTGCGCCGCCTTTTCCCGATACATGACGGAGGTGGGTCACGATACCGGGAAGATGCGTCATAACATATTCCACGTCGGTCAAGGTGTTATCCCTGCCAAAGCTAAACCGGACCGAACCGAGCGCCGTATGCGGATCCACGCCAAGCGCCAACAGCACGTGTGACGGCTCTATGGAGCCGGACGAACACGCCGAACCCGTAGAAACGGCGATGCCCTTGAGGTCCAGACGCATGAGCAGCGATTCTCCTTCCACCCCCGGAAACGATACGTTGAGCGTTCCCGGAAGCCGTTCCGTGGGATGGCCGTTGACGACCGCATCGTTGATCTCTTCTCGTATCCTTTTTTCAAGCGTGTCGCGCAAATCCGCCAGATGTCGGTACTCGGCGGCCTGCTCGGTATGCGCTAACTCGGCGGCCCTGCCAAAACCTACGATGCCGGGTGTATTTTCCGTACCCGCGCGTCGGTTGTTTTCGTGGTGTCCTCCGTGCATCGACGGCTCGATACGGATACCCTTGCGCATGTAGATCGCTCCGGCTCCCTTGGGGCCGTATATCTTATGTGCCGAAAGCGATAACAAATCCACCTGCGCCTTTTCCACGTCGATAGGAATTTTTCCGGCAACCTGCACCGCGTCGGTATGAAAATACACACCGTGTCTACGGGCGATGGTCCCGATCTCGTCTATAGGCTGTATCGTGCCGATTTCGTTGTTGCCGCTCATCACGCTGACCAAGAGGGTGCGACCGGTAATCGCCCGCTCCACATCGCCCGGATCTACCATGCCGGAGGAATCGACCGGAAGATACGTTACCGAAAACCCCTGCCGTTCGAGAAACCGCGCGCTGTTTAGCACCGCCGAGTGTTCGATGACCGTAGTAACGATATGATCACCCAGATCCCGGTTAGCAAAAGCGACGCCCTTGAGCGCCAAATTGTCCGCTTCGGTTCCGCCACTTGTAAAAAAAACCTCCCCCGATCTTCCTCCGATCAGCGTCGCCGTCTGACTGCGCGCTTCTTCGATGGCGGCGTGCGCGTCCTGACCCAAACCGTGTACGCTGGAGGCGTTGCCAAACCGCTCCCGAAAAAACGGCAACATGGCGTCCAACACTTCCGCACGTACCGGTGTCGTTGCATTATGGTCGAGATAGATACGTCGCATCACTTTCACCTGCCGGGATACCCCGCCCGGCGCTCCGTGTTTGTCATACACCCTGTTTTTTCCGGTACAAACCCCATGCAAGATAGACGTAACTTATTGAAATGTCAACCCCGTAGGGCCAATCATGTAATACCGATTTGGGATTTTAGATTGCGGGCATGAAAGCCCTTCAATATGAGCGATCCGGTGATAGGATATATGGTTTTCGGAATCGCACCTGGTATACGCATGGCATGATGCGCTTCATGACCGAGTAGCTCATTCCGAATATTTTTTAAACAATCCGTGTCGCCAGTTCGTTCTACGGGTGAACAACAACATCGGGTTTTTATCGGTACATGGACAGGCTCATGACCATCGGCGAGTTGTATCCGGACGTCACGCCGGGCATGCTGGAGACCGGTCTTGATCATCTTGTAGCCAAACGTATCGTGTTGTGCCCGGGGGTGCTAAAAAACGTCCTCGCATCCAAATGCGAGGCAACGGCCCGTGTCGTATATTACGAAACGACGCTCTGGTTGATCGATAAAAGCCAGACGCTTAACGCCTCCCGGTTTGCCTTCCTGGAGGGGTAATGCCACGCTCTTCGTTGCCGGTTTGCTTACGGTAGCCCCGGACGTAGAACCGTGTCTGCTGTTCGACCGGCTGTCGCGGGTCCACAACGTAGGCGAAATCGTCTGTACGCAGGAACAGATGGGGGCGTTATAGGCCCGTCTCGGACTCGACGAAGGCCAGTTTCGGACGCCGGAAGGCAAAGACAAAGAGGAGGAGGAAGAAAGCGCTCCCGGAGCTATTGGGAACGTAGGATATCTGAAGTTGTAACCGGCGGTCGCTCAAGAGCAACTACAGGCGTCAATTCTCGGTAGGGCAACCCGTGGCTTTTGCGGTATTCCCAGCGCAGACGGTGTTGTTCGCGGTCCGTAGAAATAAAATCCCAGGGTAGCGAGGATCGTTGGGACATATCTCCGAGATAGAACCCCATGTCCAGCCCGATCTCGGCGGCGGCGGCTTTCCAGTCGCCGTCGCGACGGACGGTTTCCACGAGAAATGCGCTGAGTTCGCGTCCCCCGCGGGACAAAACCGCCTCGAAATAGGCGGATTTCAAACTCTCGTGTTTTACCGTCACACCCGGTGTACGACGTAGTGCGCTCGTGATGCGGTCCAGTTTTCTTTTTATTTCGCCCGGTTTGGCCATCGGACTCCACTGAAAGGGCGTTAGCGCCTTGGGGACAAACGGGTTGATGCTGAGCCGGAGTCGTCCGCCCGGCAACCCTTCGGCACGCTGGAGGTTCGACAATCGGCGTGTCATGTCGATGAGTTCTTCGATATCCTCGTCGGTTTCCGTAGGCAACCCTACCATGTAATACAGCTTCAGATTTTGAATCCCCCGCGACAAAATACGTTGCGCGCCCGTCAAAATCGCCTCGGAAGACATAGGCTTGTTGATCGCCTTGCGCAGTCGTTCCGACCCGGCCTCCGGCGCAATGGTCATGGTTCGCAATCCCGTCTTGAGCATCAGGTCGAGCAGGCTGTCGGGAATGAGGTCCACCCGGACCGAAGAGACGCCTACCCGCATGCCCAGCGCATCCAGCCCAGCGCACAACTCGTTTAGATACGGATAGTCGCACATTGCCGAACTGACCAGTCCTACGCTCCGAATGCCCGGATGACCGTCGCGGACCAGCCGCTCGTTCTCCGACCGAATGACACTCAGAATAGTTTCCGGCGTATGGGCGCGAAATTTGGGATACACGTAGCTGACCGCGCAAAACCGGCATCGGCGGGGGCATCCACGCGATATCTCGATGAGCAGGGTCTCGCCAAATTCGGTGTCGGGCGTGAGAATCCCGGAATACGCAGGATAATCCTCGAACCGGGCTACCTGCTGTTTTTCGATCTGATCGGATGTCGGTTCGTTGTGGTCGTCTCCGTTAAAAATCCGGTGGGCGGGCACATAGATACCCCGCATATCGGCGGCGCGTTCAAGATGCGCGGACCGGAGTGTTTTACGATCCTCTATATACCGGTCGATATACCGGTAGGAAGCCTCCTCGCCATCCCCCACGATCATGATATCCGCAAAATCCGCCAGCGGTTCGGGATTGATATAGGTTACAGCCCCCCCGATCAGCACGATCGGATCGTAGTGTGTGCGATCCTGGGCAAACAGGGGGATGCGCGCAAGTTCGAGGATACGGATCAGATTGGGATAGTCGTTTTCAAACGATATGGAAAACGCCACGATATCGCACTGGGCCAGTGGAATGCCGGATTCGTAGGTAAAAAGCGGTGTTCGGGAGCGGATCAGATCTTGTGCGTCTTCCGGGTCCGGCAGAAAAGCCCGTTCGCAGACCACGTCCGACCGGGCGTTCAAATGACGGTAGATCGTCTGAAATCCGAGATTGGACATGCCGACATAATAGGTATTGGGAAATACGAGCGCGATGCGGACGGAACGGGGGTGCGCCGGTTTGATTATGGTCCCGCGTTCGCGTTCGAGCGTCCGGGCGATGGAATGGGCAATAGGCATAGAAAAAAATTATGTAGGGGCGGGTTTCAAACCCGCCCACATGTACCGAAGAAACCGTAAAACCTATAGGGGTTAGGCATAGAAAAAATTATGTAAGGGCGGGTTTCAAACCCGCCCACATGTACCGCTTATAAGGTTTTTCCACGGAAACATCCTGCAAGATAAGGAGATACGGGGAGATTGTCAACAAAACGTTGGGTTTGAAAAAAAAGGGCACGGAAAATCCGCGCCCTTGTGCAAAAGTACATGGCATGAAACGGTGTCGATCAGCCGCCCGCGGCTTCGGCGGATTTATGGTCTCGCACCTGGAATTCCGTTTCCAGCCGGTCGAGTTTTTCCATGATGCCGGTGTATTCGAGTTCATTTAGCCCTAACATGGCCGCGCCGGAGAAACCCTGACGCCGAATTTCGATGGCTTTTTGCGATACGTGATCGCGGATATGATCCCAGAACGGATGCGCAAAAGCGTCGGCAGGCGAGGTCAGTCGGCCGTTTTGGACACAGAAGGCCGAGGCGGAGACCACAGGAGGCCCATCGAAAAACGAGGTGGTAGAATTTCTCGGAACCGGCATAAGCGGACCGACGTGACTACCGCGCATAAACCCGGCGACGTAATGTCCTATGGAGAAGGGGGCGAGCATCTCACCTGTGGCCGGAAACTGGTTTTGGGTGCGGACCAGCATCACGGGATCGTCCTTTCCCGTGTATTTGCCCGCGATGTTGTGGAGCCGTGAAGTAGAAACAGCGGCGGCCTGCTCGCCGGTGGTGCGCGAGTAGATGCCTTCGATTACAAACCGTTGGTTGTCGCGGAGCAACGCCGCAATGTCGTACAGGTCGTCGGGCGCGTTGAGTTCGATGACCCGGTCGCCTTCGGTATGATTGACATCCATGATCACAAATCTGAACCCATCCTTCATTTTGGGCGAGAGCATCAATCCGGGGCAGTACATCGGGTCGGCAAAAGCCAGATAGAGCGGGAGGTTATAGGCTCCGGGATCGGTCTTGTCCGCCGCAAACATAAGAAACGGTTCGTTGGGACGCTCCTCGAACTCCATCTCGGCCACCGCAGGTCCCATGCCTCTGACATTTCCGGAGAACGAGTCCTTGAGGAGATCCTGTCCTGCTCCGTACAACCCTTGCTGTTTAGCGATCTGTGTACCGGTGGTAAAGGCGTCCCACGCCATTTTATGGACCTTTTCGTCGTCCACCCCGCGGGTATGGGTACACAAAATAGCGATGTCGTCTCCCGTTGAACTGATATTGAAGTCTATGACAAAGTCTTTTCCGTGGACGGCCACATGGTTTCGTACGGCTTCGACCAGCTCGGGGCTGGGAGCGATATGGCCTCCTATGGCCCCGATATCGGCTTTAATGATGCTCAAGGTAGTTCGCATGGACACAGGTCTATCCTCCCGACTGAAGGTTTGCTTTATGCAACCGCCTTCCGGCGGGATGTACCACTTTAGTGGACGTATGTTGCGGGTATTTGAGCCAGTTCCTGCATCCTATCGACCAAATCTCGGTACGATTTTACCCCAGAGGCGCTAAAAAAGGCGTGCCCCGTGTTGCCGTAGTGCACCAGCTCGAGCACTTCGTCCACCTCGTCCGGGTCGGCGTCTGATGCGAGAAAACCGGGCATCGCGCGTTCCTTGAGTTCATAGCGAGTAACAAACCGTTCGATCAGGAACGAGTTGACGGTCAGACCGTTGCAGACTTCACACATGGGTTGCCTCCTCGGTTTGTGAGATAAAATCGGGGGTTTTCACGCCGGCGAGCCGCTCAACGAGAGCGACCAACCGGTTGGAGAACCCCCATTCGTTATCATACCAGCCTGCGAGGGTATAAAATCCATCTCCGCAGGCGGTAGTGAGCGGCAAATCCACAATGACCGAATGCGGATCGCCTTTGAAATCGATGGACACCAACTGCCGACTGGTTACGCCGAGTACGCCGGCAAGAGCACCACAGGCCGCATCTACAAACACCCCATTGATCTCTTCGACATCCGGTCTTCGGCTTAACCGGACGGTCAGGTCTATGTTGGACACCGTCCGCGTCGGCACCCGGTAGGCCATGCCGTTTACTCTGCCGTCCAAATGTGGAAGGATACGCCGGATGGACGACGAAGCACCGGTGGAGGCAGGTATGATAGACTCCATGGCCGCGCGGGCGCGCCGCAGATCTCGGTCGGCGTTGTCCAAAAGATGTTGCGAGTCGGTCAACGAATGGATGGTACGAAATGAACAGAAGACGACTCCAAAGGCATCGTCGAGTGTTTTCAGGACCGGAATCAACGCATGGGTGGTACAACTGGCATTCGAAACCACTGGAAATCGGGTTGTATCGAGAAGACCGTCGTTGACGCCCATCACAATCGAGGGGATGGAAGACTCCTCCGGGGGACAGCATACCACCACATGACGCACGTTGCCCCGCAGATGAGGCGACAGCGACGCTGTATCCGTGAACTTGCCCGTGGCATCGACGACGATCTCGACTTCGTGTTGCCCCCACGGAATGGACCCCGGAGACGACTCCTGATAAATGGCGATGGTTTCGCCTTTTACAAAAAAACTTTTTTCGTTTTCTATTACGTTTTCATTCAATGTTCCGTATACCGAGTCGTACTGAAGAAGATGGGCAAGCGCACCTGCCTCAGATCGGCTGTTTATCGCTACAACATTTATATATGGGTTTTTAAGAGCTATTCTGTGAAATGATCGACCGATGCGGCCATATCCGTTTATGCCTACGGGTATGATTTTTTCTGACATCGAGTCCATCCTTTTGTATGTAAATGTGTTTCTTTTTTATTGCGTTGTCACGCCAAACAAATACAAACGTATATTTTTTTCAACCCTAAATATCGACTAACAAAATGAAATGTCAAGAGAAAAATAAACTACATGACACAAATATCGCCAAGTATCGCTGGAAATACTGTGATTATCGTCACGTTTTTCGCTTTTATTTGGTGATTTGGATCACTTTTCGAGAAAAATTCTTCCCCAAGACGGTTTTTTCTTATGTTTTTTGTTTTCGATGTGATGCAGATCACAAGGAAAATGGAAACAAAAAACATTCGACATAAAAGTTTTTCGTGAAAAAGACAATGAGAAGGAAACCGTTCGATCGATGGGTTTTGGAAAACGGGTTTCTATCCGGTCTCTTGACATTTGTTTCGGAATGGTTAGATTGGGTAGGGGAGGTTTGTATGCCGAAAGGGGACAAGGAGAAGCGGATTCCGGCCATTCTCATGCGTCTGCTGAAGGACGGGCGAGTCAGCACACACGATCTGAGCGCCGGATTCAACGTGACCGAGGTGGCGATTCGCGGTGACTTTGAAGAGGTTATCGAACTGCTTCGACTCCGTGGTCTTCACGTCCACCGTTTCTATGGCGGCATCGAACTAGAGCAACAGAGCATTCAGCCGTATCGGGGTTTCTATGAAACGCAAAGCAAAGCGGAGACCGATGCGGCGCACCTGTTGAGCGAATACGTCGTCCGTAATTTTGTCAAATGGGACGACTCGCTGCTACTTGACACGGGCAGAACCCTCGACGCCGTCGCCTATCAGATTGCGGCGCAACAGAAGTCGGGGCTTCGCATCATGACCAACAGCTTTACCCCCAACGTACTGGGCCTATACGCGCAGGGGGGGATCGAAATGGTTCAGCTTGGGGGAACCCCCCTCATGCGCACCTTTTGCTATGTCAAATGCCCCGGTGGGGACGAATTTTATCAGCCCTACTGGAGCGGCCCGTTCAAGGCGGTCATGACCGGATCGGGTTTTCAGACCGACTCAGGGTTGCTGGTAAACCACCCCGATATCATCGACATGAAACGCCGTTTTATCAAAGCGGCATCCGAAGTGATACTCATTCTTAGCCACGACCGGTTTCAAAAAACCGCGCGCGATACCGTCACTTTCTGCGGGTTGAAACCCGATCCATGGCTGGTTGAGTACGCCGCGCAGCATCGCACGCCCGGCGTCGGGCAGGATCGAGAAGCCGTCCCCCTTACGATCGTGACGGACCTTCCTCCCGGTAAACACCCGGAAGATATTCCACTGTCCCGTCACATACCTTGCCAGACCGACGGGAAAATATGTCTATTCAAAACCCGTCTGCCTCTTGTCGCCTGACCCCCAAGCGGGCAGACTTTCTTTTTCGGGAACCTTCTGCCGCTTTGCATCGTATGGGAGAGAGACTAAGCAAATACGGCAGACGATTCGGGCGTTTTCACCGGGGTGGTTGATGATCTGTGGTAGAAAGATAAAAATAGCCCTTTTTCTTGGCTGTCTGGCGACCGTACCGATGTTTCAGCCGCCATTGGCCCAGGCCCAGCAGGTTAAACCCGTCTTCCAGATTTATCTGGAGACGCTTCCGCTGAGACAGCAGGAAGAAATGCGCGGATTCGGGCGCAAGCTCACCGACTATGTCGAAGGGTGGGATTGGCTCGACGAAGACCTCCCCGAACCCGTCGTTTTTCAATTGGAAGCCTTTTTGGCGTTTATCGGGAGTACCGTAAAAACACAGTACGGATCCAAACTTACCGTATCCAACGGGCTGGACGTCAAATTTCTCGACCGTTGGTGGTTTTTCGAGTTCGAACAGGACGACGTGCTCAAACACGACGACCGTCAGTTTCATCCTCTGACATGGCTGATCGACTATTACGCACATCTGTTGATCGGATACGAACTCGACAAATACGACGAATTCGGCGGAGACGGCCATTTTCGCAGGGCGCAACAGATCGCCATGGACGCCCGGTTTAGTCAGGACTATCAAAAGGGGTGGGACGAGCGTCTTGAAGTGGTGGAAGGGGTACGAAACGAGGTATACAGACCGTTTCGGCGTCTCAGATGGCTGTTTTATCGGGGTGTCGGTCTCTACCGACAGAAAAACGACAAAGAGGCACGGCTTCTGTGCCGTCAGGCAGTCGATATTCTATCTATGCTGTACGACCAAAACGCCAGAGACGAACGCATCAAAGAATTTATGGCGGCTCATTATCTCCAGTTTGCCGACGTATTCAAAACCGAAACGTCTCCTGAGGTATATCGGATTCTTCTACGGATCGACCCAGAGCACAAGACAACCTACATGGAGTACATGAGCAAACTGGAAAACCCGTAATGGGCGGATTCCTTCTATGCAACGCGATGATGCTCCGACCAGGCGAAAACAGCTCAATTCGGGCTTTACCACACTGGAACTGCTGATCACCGTGCTGATTGTCGGCATTCTCGCTTCGATTTCGATTCCCATCTATCGGGATGTCATTCAACAGGCCTATATCGCCGAAGCAGACGCCGGGCTGGGTATGATCCGCACAACCCTGCGCGCGCGTCTCATGCACTCGGTCAATACCGACTGGAACGACTTGGCCGGTCGATACACCGCCGGGCTTTTACTCCGAGTCACCGACATTTCGGAACTGAACCTCCAACCCGGCGATTTTGGGGGAAAATATTTTGATCACAACGCATACCGCATGACTGAACTGACCGGGACCACCTTTACGGTACAGGTAATCGGTGACAGCAGTTCGGCGCAAAGCGCCGTTAATGTGCGCACGCTCGTCCGTCAGATCGACCAGGCGGGGAATCTTACGACAGTAGAATAAGAAGAAGGCCGGACCAAGGAGACTATGAGGAAATACTTCGTATCGGGATGGGCAGTAGGCGTTATGCTCGTATGCATGTACGCGGATACCGGTTTTGCCCAAACGACAGCAGCAAGACCTGTACTCTGGCGTCAGATAGCCCCCGCCTCCGCTACCACACAACAGGTTTTTCTCAATCGTTCGCCCCAGTTTACCCTGTTTACCGACGGTCTTATCGTTTTCCGTGACGATACGTCCCAAACCCCGTATCGTCAGATTCGGTTGTCCCAGAGCGAAGTAAGCGCGCTTCTGGTCCGCTGGGCCGGCGAATTCGGTCTGCCCGGGCTGACAACGAATCGTCTCAAGCGAGAGACCCCGTACATCGAAAGCGTACAAAAAGAACTAAAAAACGATCCCTCCAAGGTGTCGATCTGGATCGGCATTCACAATCCGCCCAGTCTGCACACTTATCCCCTCGCCCTGCTCGAAGCCCGGTCGGGCAACACCAAACTCGGTCCGGGCTGGGACGCTCTGTATCGACTGCAACGCTATCTCTCGACTTTTACGGATCCCCGGGCCGAGCCGTTTGTTCCCGAACGCATTGAAATCTCCGTTCAAGAACTCCCACCCCACCTGTCCGGCTCCGCCGCCCTTGCAAAAGAATGGCCAATTCCCGGAGTGCGTCTACCCGATGTCAAAGGAACGCGAAAACAGGGGTTTCGCACGCTGACCGGAGAAACCGCCCGACAGGCGTACACCCTTTTGAGACAGACCGAAGTCGTAAAGTCCGGCAATGGCGTCTATCTGGTCTGGGCGCGTCCGCTGCTTCTGCCCTGAACCCTGAACATAGCCCAAATCGGTATTACTTTCCGATCCCCGACAGCGGGTTCAGGCTTCGAAACGACGACGACCAGTTTTCTACGACGGTGACGGTAGAAACCGTCGTAAACGCGGTGTCGCGCACAAAAAGAAAACGCTGCCCGTCCCCAACCGGATCGTAGATCGGCTCCAGCGGATCGTCGGGTGCGTGTTCCATCTGAAACAGCGTCGCCACCGAAGAGACCGTCAGCTTGGGCCGGGTTCGCAGTTTGGCCGCCATAAACCAGTCCTGACGAAAAAAAAACAGTTCCTCGCTACCTCTGCTCCACCGCGGTTGTATGCCCCCGCCGGAAGACAGTTGTATTCTCTGTTTGCCATCCGGAAAGGAAATGACGTATATCTCCCATTCGCCGCTTTCGTTGGATTGATACGCCAGATAGCGTCCATCCGGAGAAAACCGAGGCTGCGCCTCGTCGTGCGGTGTTTGGGTAAGCCGGATCGGCGTTCGCCCCGGCTGGTTAAAGGGAATATACCACAGGTCGAGCGTACCGTCCGTCTCGTCGAGCCCCTGATACGCCATATACGCGCCATCGTGCGACCAAGCCGGGGCCATGTCCATGTCGTCCGTCGCTCCCTTTACGACCGTTTCGCGCTCTTCGGCGCCGTCCATCGCCATGACGACGATACGTGCGCCCTCGCCCTGCTCGGTCATAAAAGCGATCCGCTCACCCGATCCCGACCATACCGGATGGCTCTCCCGGTAATCGTCGAAGGTAAGCCGCGAACGGCTTCCATCCGCCACACGGTACAGCCAGACATCCCAAAGGTTGCGATCCTGTCCCGCCACTGCCACTGCGTCGCCGACAGGCGATAGCGCAGGAGCCGCCAGCTTTTCCTGCGGCGTGCCAAAAACGCCTATCAACTCTCCGTTGCGTCCGATCCAGACAAGCTCCTGCTGATGCTTGCCGGCGGAAGCGCTGTAAATCACCTTGTTGCCGGAAGAAACGCTGGGCCAACTCCCGTCCTCGGTAACGGCAAAAGGCTCTCCCTTCACTTCCAGTCGTTCAGGCGAAAAGGAAAGCGCCCATATCCGCTGTCTGCCCCGGTTCATCCGGTTAAACAAAAGATGTCCGGACGGCGCGTACACCGGTCCTGTGACCATGTCCCCGGGAACCGCCGCATACACTTGCCTCCGCTCTCCATTTTCCAGTAGGGCGTCAAGTGTCCACGAACCGTTTTTTTTCCATACCGAAAACAGACACGTTTTGCCGTCGGGAAGAATATGCGGCGCGTAATATCCCGCATCTTCGCTTCCTTCGGCGGCAAGCGAGAGAAAAGGCTGGGGAGCCTCTCCGGGTTTTTTTACCAGATAAAGCCCAGACGGCCCTTGGCTAAACAAGATGGAGCCGTCCTTTCGCCATGTCGCGCCGCCGTATAGCCCCGGGGTAGGAAGACGACAAAGCGATACCGCCGTGTTGCGTTGCACCGACAGTGCGTTCAGCGTGCTGGACGCGGCGTTGAAATACCCCACAATATCGCTTTCCGGGGACCAGAACGGAAGCGCTGCGCCCTCGCTGTTGGGTACCATGCGCGGAGTAAGATCTTCCATGGGGCGCAACCACAGCCGCCCATCCGCCACATAGGCGATGGTCCTTCCGTCGGGAGAGATGGCCGCCGCATGCGTAAGCGGAACCTGACCGGGGATAAGCAACTGGAACTTGCGTACCGGAGACAGTACCGTCTTTTGCAAAAAAGTAATCAGCCCCAGCGTACCGACAACCCCGACGCCAAGCGCGACACACGCCGTAAGGACAAGCGGCCAGCGTTTTTGGCCCGATTTTCTTGACGAAAGAGACATACACGACTCCGGGCAAAGACCGGTCACCGGATAAAACGTTGTCCGCGGGAGTTTGCCGTCCTCCCGGCTTTACCGAAGCGACGGGCTATGAATTGCGGCTAGCCAGCGCCCTGACTCGCTCCGCCACCGTATCTGTGGTCAACCCGAAATGCGCGTAAATGGTCTTGTACGGGGCCGACCCGCCAAACCGGTCTACGCCTATCCGGTCGCCTTGAGTACCCGTATACCGCTCCCATCCCAAGGTGATGCCGGACTCTATCGACAGACGAGCCGTCACCGAAGCGGGAAGAACCGCCTCTCGATACGCCGCCGACTGCGTTTCGAACAGTTCCCATGACGGCATGCTGACGACTCGAACCGCCATGCCCTCGCCGACAAGTTTTTCCGCCGCGCCGACGGCGATATGCGTTTCTGAACCGGAAGCGATCAGTATGACATCCGGTTTCCCGCCCGGCGCATCGAGCAAGACGTACGCACCCCGGAGCAACCCTTCCGCCGACGCATATTTTATCCGATCCAAAATGGGCAGTTTCTGACGGGTAAGCAAAAGCGCCGTAGGCGTCCTGCGGTTTTCCAGCGCGGCACGCCAAGCGTACGCCGTTTCGTTGGCGTCCGCCGGTCGTATGACCGTCAGATGCGGAATAGCTCGCAACGCCATATAATGCTCTACGGCTTGATGGGTAGGGCCGTCCTCTCCAAGCCCGATGCCGTCATGCGTAAACACATAGATCGGAGCGATCTCCATAAGCGCGGCAAGACGGATCGACGGGCGCATATAGTCGGAAAAGATAAGAAACGTCGCGCCGTAGGCGATCACGCCGCCATGTACCATCATACCGTTGAGGATGGCTCCCATACCGTGTTCGCGTACCCCGAAATGCAGATTGCGTCCGTGATAGCTGTCCTTTTGGAAATCGGGCAGTCCTTTGAGCAGCGTATTGGTCGAGGGCGCAAGGTCCGCGGAGCCACCCAGCAGATTGGGAATCGCCCCGGCCAGGGCGTTGAGCGTCGTTCCGGACGCCTGCCGCGTCGCCATGTCCCCTTGATCGGGCGTAAATAAAGGCAGATGCGTCTGCCAACCGGTCGGCAGTTCGCCTTGCGTCGTCTGACGCCATGCGTCTTTGAGATCGGGGCAGGCTACAAGAAACGCCTCTTCCTTGCGTTGCCACGCCGCCTCCTGTTCCGCTCCGACCGCAATCGTCTCGGCAAACCGGGTCTTTACTTCATCCGGAATATAAAACATGGGGTCCTGCGGCCATCCCAAGTTGTCTTTGGTCGCCCGGAGTTCTTCGTGACCCAGCGCCTCGCCGTGTACCTTCGCGGTTCCGGCGCGGTTAGGACTCCCATATCCTATGGTAGTACGGCACATGATCAGCGAGGGTTTGTTCTTTACACGCTGTGCCGCAGTTATCGCTCCCTCGATGGCCCCCATGTCATTGCCGTCCAGCACCCGTTGCACATGCCAGCCATAAGCGTCGAACCGAAGCCCCACGCTCTCGGTAAACGCCAGCGCTGTATCTCCTTCGATAGAGATGTGGTTATCGGTGTAAAGTACGATCAACTTGCCCAGCCCGAGATGGCCCGCTAATGAACACGCTTCCGAGGCCACACCTTCCATGAGATCGCCGTCGCTGGCGATGGCATACGTGTAATGATCGACAACGGTATGTCCGGGACGGTTGAAGCGGCTCGCCAGATGCGCTTCGGTCATGGCCATGCCCACGGCGTTAGAGATGCCCTGCCCCAGCGGGCCGGTCGTCGTCTCGACACCGGGTGTAAGTCCATATTCCGGATGTCCCGGTGTCAGGCTGCCCCATTGTCGGAAATTTTTCAGTTCGTCGAGCGACAGGTCGTATCCGCTCAAGTGCAACATGCTATACAGCAACATGGAGCCATGACCGGCGGACAAAACAAAACGATCACGGTCAAACCATGCCGGATTTTTAGGGTTGTACCGCATGGTCTTTGTCCACAGCACATAGGCTATGGGAGCGGCTTCCATAGGCAGTCCGGGATGACCGGAATCGGCCTTTTCCACCGCATCGGCGGAAAGCATTCGGATGGTGTTGACACAAAGTCGATCCAGTTCGGGGGAGGTAACCATGAGCCATCTCCTTGTTGAGAGCCTCTACACGATCAAAGTATCATACAATGTCTGTTGACGCGCCATCGCCTCTTTGTACCGAGCGTGACGCCGCGCATCCGGCTCGTAGGTCGCCCCGATGGCGATGGGGGCGTCGGCAAGATCGGACAGCGCCCCCATCGCTTCGCCGGCCAGCAGCGCCGCTCCCCGACTCGATGCTTCCAGGGCCGAGGAAGCCGTGACAGGTCGCCCGATCACATCCGCCATCATCTGCATCCAAGCGGGTGATTCCAACAGTCCTCCACCGGAAGCGACGATTCGGTGGATATCCGGATACACCGTTTCGAGTCGTTTATAAATCGACTCAAAACAGTACGAGGTGGCTTCGAGCGTAGCACGCAACAAGTCTTCGGGACGGGTATGAAGCGTCATACCGGTTATGGTGGCGCGTGCTGCGGCGTGCCATCTGGGACTGCGTTCCCCGGCCCAGAAGGGGAGAACGGTAAGCCCGTGCCCGTCTGGTTCGCCTGCGCCGAGCGCCCGCTCGATGTCGGTCTGTATGCCGAGCCGAAGCGTTTCGCGCATCCACGCATAGACGTTGCCGCCGTTGCTCAGCGCTCCGCCCAGCAGGGTGCGCCGGCCATCCGCCCGGTAACACCACAGCCCGTGCGGAATGGAAGACGGCGTATCACCCATCACGCGCATCGCGCCCGACGTACCCACCATGAGGGCAAGACGGTCCGGATTTACGCATCCGCTGCCGACATTGCTACACACGCCGTCGCCGACAGCGGGAAACCAAGGGATGTCCCGCAGGACGAGCCAGCGGGCGGCAAAAGAATCCGAAAGCCCGACAAAGCGAGCGTCGGAAATCGGCGAAAGCTGATGTTCGCGTACCGGAAGCACCGACAGCGTTTTTTCGTCCCATCTGCATCTGCCCACGTCAAGCAGACCGGTTCCCGACGCCATGGACAAACTGCAAGCCGTGTGTCCGAAATAACGAAGAAACAGGTATTCGCCAAACGACATCCACCGTTCGGCCTTGCAAAACGCTTCGGGGTGCGTCCGGGACAGCCAGAGGAGTTTGGCAGGCAGGTAGCTCGGATGAATCATACAGCCAGTACGAGCGTGCGTTTCCGTCTCGTCCAACAAGCTCTTTAGTTCCGGGATGACCCCCCCGGGCCGCGTGTCGGCCCAACTGATCAGAGGCGTCACCGCGATCCCGTCCATGCCGACACCCACGACGTTGTGCCAGAAGGTGCACACGCCTACCGCGCTGATCCGAGGGACAGACATCTCGAAAAGCCGGTCCAATGTCGTCGAAACAATCTCCGTCAACCGGTCCGCGTCGATACATACACCGCCGTCCTGCGTGGTGTCCATTTCGCAGGGTGTCCGAACCGCCGCGTCTGTGGCACGCCCGACTGCGTCGTACACGATAGCGCGCACCGACGACGTGCCGACGTCTATAGATAGAATGTGCGTGGTTTCGGGCATGAAGAAAATATCACTATGCAACGGATACAAGCCTTGAGGTGGTTGCGAAAATGCGAGGTCAGTATACCGCTCGAAGGTGGATTACTCAAGAGAAAACACGACCCTCCAAAGCATGGTTTTTGAAGGAAACACATTGACAAGGCTTCCGAATAACCGTATATCCTCACGGTTTTGCGTTGTATTTATCCATCACTAAAGTGAAATGAGAGGAATCATAATGGGCAATCGAACCGTTCTCGAAGAAACGGCGCAACACATGGTCGCGCCGGGTAAAGGTATTCTCGCCGCCGACGAAAGCTCGGGAACCATCAAGAAACGGTTTGACGGCATCGGGCTGGAATCTACCGAAGCAAATCGCCGGGCCTATCGTCATTTGCTGTTTACCACACCGGAGATCGAGTCGTTTATCAGCGGTGTTATTCTTTATGACGAAACATTGCGGCAGAAAGCGCTGGACGTCGCCGAAACGCCATTTTCCGTCTTGCTGGCGAACAAGGGCATCCTCCCTGGTATCAAAGTGGATACCGGCGCAAAACCCTTGGCGGGATTTCCGGGTGAACTGATTACCGAAGGACTGGACGGTCTGCGGAAACGGCTTGCCGAATACCGGGAGTTGGGCGCGCGTTTTGCCAAATGGCGCGCGGTCATCACCATCGGCCAGCGCATTCCGTCTGCCGCCTGCATCGACACCAACGCGCACGCGCTGGCCCGTTACGCCGCGCTGTGTCAAGAGGCGGACATCGTGCCTATCGTCGAACCGGAAGTGCTTATGGACGGCGCTCACGATATCGATGTCTGCGATACTGTAACGGAGAACACGCTCAAACGGGTATTTTTTGCTCTGCACGAACACCGGGTGTATCTCGAAGGTATCGTACTCAAGCCGAGCATGGTGTTGTCGGGATCGACGTGTCCCGTAGAGGCTGGCGTGGAAGAGGTGGCGAAGCGGACGATCAATAATTTTCTTCGCAACGTGCCTGCGGCCGTACCGGGCATCGCATTTTTGTCGGGCGGTCAGAGTTCGGAGCGGGCTACCGCGCATCTCAACGCCATGAATGCGCTGTTTCCGCATCTGCCGTGGCAGGTGAGTTTTTCTTACGGCCGCGCGCTTCAGGAAGCCCCGCTTGCAGCATGGCGTGGCGACCCGGCCCACACAACGTCGGCACAGAAGGCGTTTCATCACCGGGCGCTGTGCAACGGCGCGGCAAGGAACGGCAAGTATACCGAGGCTATGGAACGTGCGGCGTAGGACGACCGATCTCATATTCGGGGTGCGACCGCATTTCGAGTGCGGCGTGGCAGAAAAACGGATACACACTCCACTCGACACAGCCGATCAGATCGGGTTTTCCGTCGCCGTTGAGGTCCGCGCCCCAGGCGTTGGGTCCGTGGATGGTAAAGGCAAGCGGTTTTCCGTAACAGGCAAACTCGCGCGGCGCTGCAAATAGGGGCCATCCACGGGTTTCGACATTTCTTAGCAGATAAATCCTCCCCGTTCCCGCCGTGTTGTAGATCAGGTCCGTCAGTCCGTCGCCATCCCAGTCCACCGCGCGGAACGACTCGGTCCAGTGTTTCTGACGGTCTACGATCGAGTCGTCGATCATACGACCGTCCTCCAACCGCACATAGCCTTGTTTTCTGAGTCTGCGTCTACCCGACCCGTCGCGGTACTGGACAAACAGCGCCACCCTGCGGGTTTCGTCGTGTGTAATAAAATCCATTAGCCCGTCGCCGTTCCAGTCGGCAAACGCCGCGCCGGTGCGCCAGTAAAACGGACAAGACGGGTCGGACGGATACGGCTGGTTGGGCAGACTGGTGTCGTCTGCCAGCCGGCCCGTGGCGGCGCGGGCTTCGAATGAGTCGGGGTAGCCATCCACTTCCAGATACTGCATGGGACCGAATGACGGCGCACCCGGCGTTCCGGTATTTCGGTACCAGACGATCCGATTGGTTTCGTTGGGCAGTATCAAATCGGGTAGCCCGTCGCCGTCCCAATCCACAAAGACGGGATACGGATACCCCATGTTGTGCCAGTTTTGGCTGGACAGAATATCGTCGCGCAGAATCCGGATGGCCTGCCCCTCGGAAAAGATCGGCGCGGGTTCGCGATAGGCCGGACGCGCGTTGGTGCCGTCGTTTATGACGATGCGAGGCCAACCGTACCCACCGCCGATCAAAAGATCGGTTACGCCGTCGCCGTTCCAGTCGCACGCACACGGCCATGCCTGATCGCTGGCCGCAAGCGGTGACGAAACGGAGGCGGCCATGCCGGCGTACCGCCAGACGGGCTTGCCCCCCTCATAGCCGGTCAGTTCGACAAACGAAACGTTTTGATAAGCGTTGTGCTGAATCAGCAGACCGCGCCGAGTTCCGTCTTCGACGGCACGGATCAATGTCGGAGAAGATAAGTCGATTCCCTCCAGCGCCATTTCCGGGCCGAAAACCGGTGGATCGCCCCCTTCGTTGCGCCGCCACATCAGCCGCTGTTCACAGTGGGTTCCTACGAAATAGACTGCATCGCGCCGTCCGTTTCCCGAAAGATCGAGAAACGCGGGTGAATATCCGACCGGCAGTTCCACCGCCGGCGCCGGCTCGAACGGCCACCCCAAAACGTTTGTATTCCGTATATACTGACGGTTGACCACAAGGTCCGGAACGCCGTCCTGATTTAAATCGACGATACAAAGCCCTTCGTTGAGACCAACCGTGACCGGAACGCTTCGATCCCGCACAAAGACGGGCATGCCACTGGGTTCGCGCCGCCCTGTGTTCAAAAAAAATGTCACCTCGGTGGACGATGCTTTTGCAAACACCACATCGACCTGTTCGTCACCGTTTACATCGGCAAAGTCCGCCTCGACATACACCCCTTCGAACGATTTCAGATCGTTCGAATCCGTCGTATCGACATAATGAAGACGGATCAGATCGCCTAAGATAAAATCTTCGTGTTTCCGGTACGGGGATAGCAAAGGAGACCGCTGACCGGATCGCCGGGACGATAGTAGTAGTTCCAGCATCCGACCAGATCGGTGCGTCCGTCTCCGGTGAGGTCGATAAGCTGCATCGAATAGGCGATCATGACGGGACGTGGCACGTCGGCGTTGTAGCGGATCAGGTCACCCGTGCCGATCAGGGGCGTATATACCTGTGGAATCAACGGAGGACGCTGAGGGGTCGTCCGAAACCGGATTTCATAGCGGGTGTGCGCCGGGTTTTCGATCACCCATTCGACACGCCCGGAGTCTGCGTACGCAAAATCCTCCGCCCGGGCATGAGGGATGGTCCGCCCGTCGGTCAGATCGATCACTGCGATCGAGTTGGGATCAAACCGACCCGGCAACCCGGCCTCGGCGATCAACCGTCCAAAATCGATCGCCGGAGATACCGGGATATGACCGAGATCGCCGGGCAGCGGCGAGGTGATGGTAAGGGGAATGGCGTAGCACATATCTCATTTCTTCTCTTCTTTCACCCGAATGGCGGTCCAGTCTACGGAAAACTGTCCCATGTCCATCTTGCCCTTGAGCGTATCCGCGACCACCATGGCGGTGTAGGCGACGTTCATGGTTCCGCGTGGCGTTTCGCGAGTGACGGTAAATTTGAGTTCGTTGCCCTTTACCGTCGCCTGTACGGGGGTTTCCATGCTCATGCCACCGCCCCCACCACCGCCGCCCCGGTTGCCGGCCAGCGTCCCTTTGGCGGTTTCGCCGGTCTGCTCGAGTTTGAGCGTCGCTTCCATCGGTCCCATCCGGCCTTCCCACTTCATTTTCCACATACCGGCGACATTGGCCGGGGCCGGAGCGGGAGCCGCAGCGGGTTTGTCCTGCGTCCGACCCGGCATGGTCAGTCCGAGCACAGCCGCGCATAACGTCAAGGCTGTAAGAGTGCGTTTCATGAAAATCTCCTTTAAAGGGGTTGTTTGGGTGAACTTACACGCAGAGGCGTGCAGGCGAAAGCAACTGTTCATTGGACACAGGGAGTAGGGAAAACTTGCGGACGGCCAATTGTGGAGTCTACACCCGCAGTTGGCGGTGTCTTCTTTGCTTGACTTGGGTAGGTGTTATATTATGTTTCTCAAACATTATGTTACGCACGGCGGGGCTGTTTCCCTGAAGTCGGCCTGTTCTGCCCCCCCTGTGGTCCCCCGCGAGCAGGGGGACGTTGCGCGCTCCCTCCCCGTTCGCGTGGAGGCCCGAGGTGGGGGCCTACACCAGAGACCGCGTAACATGAGTTGAAAACAGGTGGTCGGTCTTCGTGTTTCGGGTATACCCACCCCTACCCCAACGACTCCCTATAGACTTTCTAGCAACCTCGTCTCGAAGTGCCCGAACCGTTCCGGGTCAGCGTCTGGCTGGATGAACTCTACGACCACTCTTTTGAAGAAGCGCTCGACATCGCGCGCGCTACCGGAGCGCCGTATGTCTGGTTTACCCGTGTCCCCGGTCGCGCCCCGTGGGTGACATTTACCGATGCGGAAATGGACGCCCTGATGAAACAGATAAACGAGTACGGTTTACAGCCGTATCTTCTTTGTGCGGAAAGCCCGTTTCACGACCCCCTGCTCTGTGATATCGACCCCTTGCATCCCGCAAACCATGAAAGTTTCCAGCGCGACCGTGAGGCGCTACGGCGTTCGATGGAGGTGGCGGCTCGGTTCGGGATTTCGGCAACGCTGGCCTATAGCTTTAGGTGGCCGGGCGAGGACGGCGCAGGCTACGGGTCTTGGCCATGGAGTCCCACATGGGCGATGCGGTGGGCCACACGGGGCGGAATACTCGGATGGGTGGACCTGAACAAACTGGAAAGCATTTTCGGTGAACTGCTCGAATACGCCGAACGTTTTGGCGTAGACCTTGTCGTCGGCATGAGGGCGTTTCACCTGTTCGCTTCCGCAGAAAATTTTGTCCGTGTCGCCGAACGACTCGGCTCACCGCGATTTCGGGTCATGTGGTCGCCGGGCGACACCCGACTTTCCAGCGCTTCGACCGACGCCCACGCGGAAGTGAAACTGCTTGATCCATATTTGCACGGTCTTCACCTCAAAGACATTACCGTTACCGACGGACCGGGCGGCGAATATGCATGGCGGCCCATTGGCGAGGGAGAGATTGGCTACGCCGACGTATTCGAAGCGCTGAGCCTGCGTGGAAAAACGGTTCATCTGGGTGTGGCGACGCATTTTCTGCTCGAATCCGGGGGAACCGCTGCCGCCATGCGCTACAATGTCCGCTGTGTGACCGACGTGCTCGATCGGGCGACGCACAAACGCTCTACCCAGCGCCCTGAGAAATAACCGGGCGGACGTAAAGCACACCCCCGAAACGACATGTCTCGCTTCCACGATTCAAACCCCACCCCCTCCATACCCCGGCTCGGCTACGGATATGCCATCCGCAAGGCCCCGTTGTATTTCCAGAATCCTATCGCCTTTTTCGAAGATGTCGTTCGTCGGTATGGCGACATGGCGATTTATCGGCAGTTTAACAAGTCTGTCCTCCTCCTCAACCGTCCCGACGGGGTACGGCGTATTCTGGACGACCAGGTCCGCTATGTAAGAGGCCAAGCCATAGAAGACCTTAGCTGGCTGTTGGGTAACGGCCTTTTTCGCAGCACGGGCGATCTGTGGCGCCAACAGCGTACCCTCATGCAACCTGCGTTTAGAAGACCCTCGCTCGAATCCGTCGCCGACGTGATGGTCCGGACCGTCGAAGAAACCGTCACCCGATGGTCGCTTGCCGCCCAACACGGCAACCCCGTGGACGTGGTTGCGGAGATGCGGAGACTTTCGTTTTACAGCCTGTGCCGGACCCTGCTCAGCGACGACCATCCCGTGGATTTCGAAAGGGTCGATGCCGCCCTTGCGGCGATCATGGACGATACCGTCGCCAACCACTACTCGACCCGACTGCTTTATCGTACCGTTCTGCTCTTTCTCGGACGGACGCAGCCTCTTCCGTCTGTCGTACGAGACGCCCTCGCCTGTCTAGAAACCGAAGCCGCCCGGTTGACCTCGGCCTGTCGGCGCGAAGGACGGGCAGGCCCCCTACTCGAAGCCCTGCTGGACGCCCAAAACAAAGACGCGATCGACGAGGTTCAGATTCGGGACGAAATAATGAACCTGTTTTTTGCCGGATACGATACGACCGCCGCCGCGCTCGCTTGGACATGGCACTTGCTGGGTCGTCATACCAGCGAAGAACAAAAACTTTACCGAGAAATAGACACCGTTCTCGACGGACGCCCTCCGACATCGGCGGATATGCCGAAACTGCCGTATGCACGTATGGTTTTTTTCGAGACGCTGAGGCTATATCCCCCGGCTTGGCTGTTTGTACGCGAAGCGCTGGCGGACGACGAAATCGGCGGCTTTCCGATACGCAAGGGAACGGTCGTGGTCATGTCCCCTTTTGCGCTTCACCGCCACCCCGGTTTCTGGGACGACCCCGAAGCGTTTCGTCCCGAACGGTTTCATCCGGAACAACCCGCCGAAGCCGTCCGCTCGTGCTATATTCCCTTTGGAGACGGCCCCCATGTCTGTATCGGAAAACATTTTGCACTTATGCTGGGCCAGCTTGCCTTGACCCGTCTTGCGGGGATCTTCCGGCTTCACCCCTGGTCGGAGACACCGGTAAAGCCTGTCATCCGCATCACAATACAGCCGTCCGCGCTGCTTATGCGTCCCGAACTGCGTACTGCCAGGCAAAAAACGGAACCGGTCGCCGCACAATAGCGCAGATAATAGCAACAAATACCCGAACAGGTCTACCGAAGCAAGGTCTAATGGAGTCTGCGCCCGTTTTATTCCGCCAACTGGGGCTTGCCGAACGCTATCTGTGGCGTATCGACCGGATAAGCTGTCTCAACACCGCGGCCATGGCTACGGTGTCAGGGGTATTCGACGAGACGCGGCTGCGCGGCGCGCTTGAGGAAATCCAACATCGGCAACCGCTGTATCGCGCGGCCATCGTCGTCGATAAAAACGGCCATCCCCGTCTTGAACCACGATCGGCTTGTCCCATCGCGCTGACCATCCGGGACTGCGCCCCCACCGCATGGCAGGCCGAGATACAACGCTGGCTTGCCGTTCCGTTTTCCGAAGCGGAAGCGCCCCTGCTCCGGTGGGTGTGGCTGCGTGGCAACAGCGTCTCACTTGTGGCGTTGATCGCCCACCACACCATTATGGACGGAAGATCGCTAACCTATCTGATGAAAACGCTGTTCGCCCATCTATCCGACAGACCGCTAAAAGACAGGGAACACGCCCCCGCCCTCCCAGAACCTGTAGAGCAGCGCTACCCCACCGTATTCAGAGGAGCGTCCGGTCTCTTGGGCTGGGAAAAATGCTGGGCGTGGGGGGTCTGAGCGCGGTCGGCGAAGGAAGGACGGCACGGTTTCCCGGATTCGACGCCGGTCTTTCGTCTGCGTCCGGAGCAAATTTTCTCGAACTTGTCTTCGAAAAGAACGCGACCGCAGCCTTTGTCACCGCCTGCCGACGTGCCGGCACAAGTCTTCACGCCGGATTGGGCGCCATCCAACTACTCACGGTCAACGGCGAATTTCCGGACACAAAACAACACCGGCTGGGATTGGTCTCCACGATAGACTTGCGCAAAAAAGTCATACCGCGAACCCCCGATCGGATGCCGGGGGTTTACTTTTCCATGATCCGGACGACACATGCCGTAGCCCCGGGTTTTGCCCCCTGGCCACTGGCGCGTGACATCGACCGACAGCTTGCGGAAAGCGTTGGCAGGGGGCATGGACATCTGGTCTGGCTCGGACTCGGCAGAATCGCGCGTCTTGGACCGGCGGCGTTCCGGTATCTGTCCAACCGCCTGCCCCCATCCACCTTGCTCAGCCATATAGGCAACACCCCGGTCGGTCCCGTATCCGGCGACATCCGGGTGCTGTCGTTTTCCATGACGGTATGTCCACTGCCTATGACCCCTATCGTTACGGTTACCAACGTGTTCGAAGGACGCCTGTTTGCCA
>Ga0194132_10002865_pt1 | contig 31544 bp, 28 predicted proteins | sample TA2KigOf80mmetaG_FD_148612 | JGI IMG/M metagenome (GOLD analysis project Ga0194132, IMG submission 148612) | Freshwater microbial communities from Lake Tanganyika, Tanzania - TA2015054 Kigoma Offshore 80m | ecosystem: Environmental > Aquatic > Freshwater > Lake | place: Tanzania: Lake...
AGGTCGCCGGTCTGGTGGTTGTCGAGGCTTTTGATCATCTCGGTCGCGATATTAATATTTTCCGTGAAATCGGTGATGATGATTTGTTTGAGGCGCTCGTTGACTTCGGCGACGCCTTTTTCCGAGAGAACCGGTTTGAGTTTTTCCTTCATCTCGGCCGGCTGCACGTGTTGGAGCTGGACGATTTTCACCAGGCGCTGGCGTCCGATGGGAATATCGCTGCGCGAGGCGTCCAGCAATTCGGGACTCAGTTTGGGTTCCTTGCCTTCCGGGACGATGAGCAGGGACTGGCTGGATGCGATGATATTGAAACCTTCCAGCGAGAGCGCGCGATAGACCAGATTGATGGCGTCGCGTTTGCTCGTTTTCTTGCTGCTGACGATGGTGATCTGGCAGTTGGCCTGCGGGTGTTTGATGACGCTCTTGCCGGTTTGTTCGGCGAGCCACTGCACAATCATGTTGATGTCGGCGCCTTGAAAGCTGACCTGGACGCCGTCGGGCGGCGAGTTCGTTCCCTGCGCGGGCGGTTGGGTGGAGGGCGGTGCTCATGGCGGGGGGGAGGAGGATTCTGGGCCGGGAGGCCGAGCGAGACGGAGAGCAGGGCGGCGAGGGACACCATCCGAAGCCAGTCGGGAAAGAAAGATCGGGAGGGAGTGGGGGGGTCATGGTAGGGTCTCCGTTTTTTTGGGCATGAGGCTTTCGCTTCCGAAGCCGGAAAAAATCGTCAATTCCTTGGTTTGCTTTTCGTGCTCGATGAGCACCCGGTTTGTGCCGACCTTGAGCAATTTCACCTCTCCAAGCATGGCTCCCTCCTTGAAGAATCCCGTCTGGCCGGTGGCGGTGCGCAAGAGGGCTTGATCTTCCGCGACGCCGAGCAAAGCCATCGGGAGCGGGCGTGACACCGGTCCGAGAATTTCGCTCTGAACGACTTTGTCGAGCCGGGCCTGCACCACAGGGGGGAAATGGGTCATGCTGGGCGGTCCGCCTGCGCCGCGGCCCCTTCCCATCATGGGACCGCCCGGAAAACCTGGAGGCGGACCTGGGTGCACCGCGGGTTTCGCGGCGGTGGGGGCCGCGTTGGACGAGGTGGAGGCGGTATGGGTCGTGGAACCAGCGCGGGCGTTGGTCTCGGTCAAGGGAATGGGGTTGGTGGCCGTGTTCGTCGAAGCCACCTTTGCCAAGACCAGGTTCGTCTGTGCGGGGGTTGGGGTGTTTGAATGGGTGGAGGCGGTGTGGGTTCCGGCAAGAGTGTTGGCCGCATTCGACGTGGACGCTGAGTGGGTGGTTTGGAGGGAAGCGACGGGTTTGGCTTGCGGGGTTACGCCGGACCCGGCAGTGGGGTTTGCCGTGGCGTTGGTGGCACTTTTGTCATCTGCCAGGGTGGGCACCTTGGGAATCGTGATTCCCGCGAGCGGATTCGAACGGAGGCTGATGCGAGCCAGTTGTCCGAGGAGCAAAACGGCCAGGACCAGGGTGGCGGCGCGCAGGATCCGAGGAAGAGAGTCAAGCACGGGGACCTCCTTCCACGGGCCATTTTTCGAAATTGAGGAGCACGACTGTCATGGAGACTTTGGTTCCCCCGCGCATGGGATCCGCCGAGAACTGCACCGAGTCGATCACGAGCGGGAAGCCCAGTGTTTTCAAATTCTCCATGAACATCAGGATCGCGGGAACTTGTCCGGATCCCTCGAAAAGGAACGTGGCCAACTCGCGTTCACTCCCCCGGCTGACGGTTTCGCGCACCATGGTGAAAACGATGCCGCCGCCGCGCGCCGTGTTCTGGATGGCGTCGCTCGCATCGGCGGCCAGGGTCGCGGAATTCAATTTGGCGGGGTCGATCCTGGTTGTTTCCATCCACTTCGCCAATTGCTCCGCCTTCGCTTCATACGGAAGAATCTCGCGTCGGAGATTCTCGGCATCCTGGCGCAGTCGCTCGTAGTCCGCCAGAGCTCTTGAATCCCCAAAACAGGGCGAGGTAGAGGACGATGCCGATCGCGGCGTAGCGAATCGTTTTTTGGTCTCGAGAGGACAATCCACTCATGGGCTAGGCTTTTTGGGGACCGGCGGCGGGCGGGTTGGTGGCGCCGTCCGTGGTTTTCGCGGGGGCGTTCGTGGCGGGGCTGTTCGTTTTGGGAAGAAACTTTTCGAGTTCCGAGGCGGGCGGGCTCAAGTTGAGAGCCTCGCGTTCGGCCAGGGGTTTCCATTGCGCCGTCATGCGGACGTTGAGCATTTGTTGTCCTTGAATCAACGATTGCTCCTCGATGGTCGCGCTGGAGAAAAAGCCGGAGGCGAGCAATTTGGAGCGAAAGGCGCCGACCTGTTGGGCATCGCGAAGGCTGAGGCGGATGGAAACCTCGCCGCGGCGGTTCATGTTGAGGCCGTTGAGGCGAATGCCACCGGGTGAGGATTGGGCAATGACATAGAGCGCCTCTTGGAAGGTCGGCTGATTCTCGCGGAGGTAATGCAGGAATTGATGCTCCCGGTCGATCAGGGCCAGGCGGGATCGATCGGCGCGAAAGGCTTGCATGCGGCGCTCCAAACTCCGCTTGAAGAGCCATGGCTCGAGCCAAGGCGAGGCGATGAGAGCCAGGAGCAACAACGCGGGCACGTTCAAGCCCTGGTTTAAGGCGGCGCAAAGCAAAGGAGCCCACGAAGCGGAGTGCGTGACGTAGATCGGACGAGCGGGATTCAATCCTCGCAAGACTGAAAGCACCGGATCCAGGGCGGGGATCAACAGGTCGAGAACCGGCTGTTCACCTCCGCCCTTCTGACCCGCGGCGCGGTCCAGGCGTTCCTTGGCTTCCGCCTGACTGAGGGAAGCTGGCGTCGCGATGGCGCGAAGCAGTTCCGTTTCCCCGCAGGCAATCTGGCGGGCGGCGACGGGCTGACCGTCCTCGAAGACCACCCATTCCGATTGCTCGCTTCCGACATCGAGCAGGGCGAACTTCGAAACATGAGGTTCAACGGAAAGCGCCCTGACACTGGCGGCCAGCACGTAGGCGGGCGCCAATCCAGCTTCGGTGAAAAGCTTGTCGAAATCCGCCAGCAATTCCCGGCGCAACGCGGCCACGAGATGGTCGCGTCCGCCCGGAACAGCCGAGCTACCCCAAGCCAGAGCTTCGGGAGGCAGTGGGAATTCTGATTCGATCTTCAAGGAGAGCACCGAAGCGAGATCCGCGTCCGAGCCGGGTGGAAGCGTGATTCGGCGGAGGGAAACGCCTCGCGCCGGGATGGCGCACCAGAGCCGGGCGCCTGTATGCACCCCCAGGGCTGTCAGCGCTTCTCGCAGCGATCCGCGCAATGACTGCAGGCCCTCCTCGGTGAGGCGTCCTGACGCGTCCCTCGCGACCCCGAGCTTTCGATTCTTCCCGTTCAGGGAGAGGAGGAGCGAGTCGTTGCCAAGGTCGCCTACCACAACTTGTGAATGACGCCAGGAGATCATAAATCATCTTCGCGATAGGCAAGGGTTGAAATGCCGGACGCATTGACTCGGAAAACACATTGCACGCGCTGGCGGACTCCACTGGCGGTGACTTTTCCTTCCGCCGTAACCCGAAAGGTCTCGGACCTTGCGGTGACTCGCGACGCGAGTTGTTTGAACTTCTCGCGATCGATACCGGGAACGCGGAGAAGCCAGGCGATGTTTTTAAAGGGTCCGCCGGATTTCCGCTGATTCAGAACACCCTGAGCCGATTGGCGGTCGAGTCCAGGCAGGCAAGCCAGAACCTCCAGAGGCGCCGTGTTGATATTGACCTCTCCCGCTCCGGAGCCGCCCTGGTCGTTTTCCCCGGCCACGACGCGATCGGCGATTTCCAGGAACAAGTCTTCGCTGATCAGCGCGGGACCTGACGCGTTCGCCGAGCCGCCCGAACCTGGCGCCCGGACCTCCAACAGGTCCACGATGCTTTGAAAAGTGTTGCGCCCGCGGTGGGCGACGATGGCCCGGGCGATGGACTCGGTGATGCCCTGGATGGCGGTGAGATCGCGTTCGCTGGCCGTTTGCAGATTGACGCGGGTCTGGCTCGAGGCGTCCACGTCGGAAACCCCAGAATGAACGGTGAGGAAGGGCTCCCATGCCACGGCGGTGCTTTGCGGCGCGGCTTGGGAATTCCGGGAAATCAACCGTCGTGGAACCGAGGATTCCCCGTAGAGCAATTCCGGAGTGATGCCGCGGATCATGAGGAGTTCGCGCGTCGTTTGCAGAGGTCCATTGCGAGGTCGGCGCTGCGCCGCCGCCACAACGTGTAACCTTGCGATCCCGGGGTTCTCTCCAGGAAATAACTCATCTCGCAGAAATCACCCTCCTGGGGTTTCCGGGGCGAAAAATGGTGCGTGGCGAAATCAAGGCGGTCCATCTCGATCGTCTCGAGCATCAGATCCGTGCCGAGGAAGGGAGGTCCTTTGGACATCGCGCAGGCCGCTTTCAGATCGGCGCTCATCAGCGCCAGGGCGGTCCGCGCGCTTTGAATCATGTCCGTGCGCGGCTCGACGATCTTGCGGGTGGCCATGCCCGCGTTGAGACAGACATAAGCGCTGCCGAGAATGATGGCCATCAGGGCCGAACTGATCACCAATTCGATCAGGGTGAATCCTTGCCGCCGCGAGGGACAAGTTCTGGCCGTCCTGGAAAGGTTCATCGCCGCCTCCGTTTCTCTTTGGACTCGGCTTCTTTCCGATTCGCTCCGGGATCGGTGGAGTCTGATGGTTGCTGAAAGAGATAGGTGCGGAGTTCAAACAGGGGCTGACCTTCGGTGGCATGTTCGACCACGATCGCGACGTCGTGCAGTCCCGCGAGGGGGGTGCCGCTGACGGTTTGCCTCCACTTGTAATGGGAGAGTCGTCCGGTGCCAAGGCCCTCGGTGGTGCCGTTGCTGAAGAACGGCTCGGCGCGGAGCAGTTCCACTTGGGAAGCGGCGAGATGCGACGCGGCGGCGAGTAATTCCGAATCCTTGTTCGAAAGCAGCGAAGTGTTCATCGCCTGGGTGAATCCGGCGAACGCGAATCCCAGAATCAGCACGGCCACCGTCACTTCGAGGAGGGAAAAACCCGCGGATGCTCGTGCAAGCTTCATGGGCGTCCGAGATCCTGCCATTTCACGCGCGCCGTGGCGCTGAGGACGGTCAGAACCAAGCGAAATCCGTCGCGATCCTCGAGCAGCATTTCCGCGCTGTCGGCGGTGCCGTCGGGATAGAAGGCCACGCTTTGGGAGTCGGAAGGCTGGGCTTCGCGAGGTGTTGAAGGAGCTGGCTCCGCCGACGGTTCCAGCCGCAGGCGCAGTTTCACTCGATGATCGAGCGCGCCCTGAGCCCCCAGCAGTTCGGGCCGGGCCGCAAAATCAGAATCGCGACTGCCCGAGTCGCGTTCGGTTTCTCCCTCGATCAGGTAGCGATTCTCCTCCTCGACCCACCGAACGCGGTGAATGCGGAGCGTCGCGATCGCCTGGCTGCGCGCCAATCCCAGCGCGTCCACCATTTCACGTCCCGCCGATCGTAGCGCCGCTTCCTGCATCGAGCCCCTCATCTCGGGAATGATCATGACGGAGAGGATCCCCAAAAGTCCGATCACCACCATGAGTTCGATCAGAGTGAACCCTGGAGCGGCGGGGCACCGCGTGACCGGTTGGGGCCTCCTTCCGTTCATTTCGTGGAGGCCGGGGTCGATTGCCAGTTCCCGATGTCCGCCGCCTCTCCTTCCCCACCGTCCGCTCCGTCGGCGCCTTTGGACCATAAATCAAAACTCGTCGGATGCTTCACTCCGGGCCGTCTGTAGGCATAGGGGTTGCCCCAGGGATCGTCCCGCAGTTCCTGGACATACGGCCCCCGCCAGCTTTTGCTGTCTCCTGCCGGGGCCGTGACCAGCACTCTCAACCCTTCCTCGGAGGTGGGATAGCGGTCCATGTGGATTTGGAACCGTGCCACGGCATTGGCAAGGACACCGACTTGGGTCTTCGCGCTGCTGATTTTGGCATCCTGGGTGGTGCCCATGAACTGGGGAATGATGGTGGCGGCCAGGATGCCCAGAATCACGACCACGACCATGATTTCAATCAGGGTAAAAGCGCCGCGTGAACGCAGGGAGGGGGACCGTTCGGGCGATGCGATTTGCGAGACCGCGTTGGGGGAGTTGGGCATAGGCTTGGCAAGGGTTATTGAATGGACCGGCTCATTTTGAAAATGGGCAGCAAAAGGGCGATGACCATGAATCCAACCAGGGCGCCCACGATCAGAATGAGCGCCGGGGCCAGCAGCGAGATGAGGGTTTTGGTGCGGGCGCGCATGTGCCGCTCTTCGATTTCCGCGACTTTGAGCAGCATCTCGTCGAGTTTTCCCGCCTCCTCGCCCACGCTGATCATCTGAATGGCGGTTTTCGGAAACACGCCAAATTTGCGCAGGGGACCGGCCAGGGAATCGCCGCCGCGCGTTTCCTCGGCGACTTGGGCGACGCTTTCGGCGAGGGCCCGGTTGCCCAAGGTGTTTTCGACGATTTGGAGGGCGGGCAGCAACGACACGCCGCTGCGCGCCAGTGTGCCCAGCGTGCGGGCGAACCGGCCCAGCGCCGCGGAGCGAAAGACCGGTCCGATCAAGGGCAGCTTCAATTTGAACTCGTCCCAACGCCGCGCTCCGGAGGGAGTCTGAAGCGCCTTCCACAACGTCCAAGCAACCGCGGACCCATCCTCGACCGCACGGCTACCCAGAGTGGTTTTTGACGCCGGACGAACGGATTGAATACGGGGTAGGGACGCTCCGCCGGCCTCCTTTATTCACGGATCGCTCCGGGACCAGGGGACTTCGCCAGGAGGCCCAATCCGGAGAGTCGTCTTGTCCGTCGGGCTTCTCGAATGACGCGATCGGGGCGTCGGGGTGCGCGGACGCGCTTAGACAGCTTTTTCTCCCTTTTCTTCGGTGCGGATCCGGATGACTTCTTCCACGGAAGAGACGAAGACCTTGCCGTCGCCAATCTTGCCGGTTTTTGCGGCCTTGATGATCGCTTGCACGGCGACGTCGACTTGGTGGTCGGCGATGACCAATTCCAGTTTGACCTTGGGCAGGAAATCGACGGTGTACTCGCTGCCTCGGTAGATCTCGGTATGGCCTTTTTGCCTTCCGAATCCTTTGACCTCAGTGACCGTCATGCCTTGGACGTCGACTTCCTGCAAAGCCTCCTTCACGTCATTCAATTTGAAAGGTTTGATGATGGCTTCGATCTTTTTCATGGGGTTCGATACGGGATGGTTTATGCAGTCGAAACGCTCAGCGACGATCGCCGGCTGGGCTAGTCATTATGCGATTTTTCGCCATGCTGGGTCAAATCCAGTCCGAGGTACTCCTCCTCGTCGGTCACGCGCAGTCCCACGACAGCCTGAACGATCTTGAGGATGATCCACGTGCCCACGGCGGAGAGAACGACGGTGGTTCCGATTCCGATGCACTGGTTGAGGAGTTGGCCCATACCTCCGGTAATTTCAACGGCTTTGCCGTCCACTTTGAAAGTTTCCTTGATGAGGGGATTTACTTCCTGGCTGGCAAACAGGCCGCACCCGATCATGCCGATGAGGCTGCCCATGCCGTGAACCCCGAATACATCCAGCGAATCGTCGTAATGGAATTTCGATTTCAGTTTGGTGACTGAAAAGTAACAAACCGCCCCGCCTGCCAAACCGATCAAAAGGGCGGAAGGGATCGTCACAAATCCGGAAGCCGGCGTGATGGTGGCCAACCCCGCAACCATGCCTGAGGCGGCGCCGAGCACACTGGGCTTCCCTTTCAAACCCCATTCGATGGCACTCCAGCTCAGCGCGCCCGCCACGGCCGAAAAGTGAGTGGCTGCGAAAGCCCTCGTGGCGAGTTCGCCCGCGCCCAGGGCGGAGCCTGCGTTGAACCCAAACCACCCCACCCACAGCAAACCCGTACCGATCAAACTCAAAATGACGTTGTGGGGCGGCATGGGTTCGTGAGGATAACCCTTGCGCTTGCCCATGACGATCGCACACACCAGCGCGGCGACGCCCGAGCTGATGTGGACCACCAGGCCGCCCGCGAAATCCAGGACTGGAATCTTCCCGCCCAAGGCCCAATTGAAGTATCCGCCCTTCCCCCAAACCATGTGGGCGAGCGGGCAATACACGATCAGCAACCAAAGGATCGAGAACAGGGCGTAGGCTCCGAACTTCATCCGTTCGGCAAACGCGCCCGTGATCAAGCCCGGAGTGATGATGGCGAACATCATTTGGAAAAGCATGAAGGACTGGTGCGGAATCGTGGCCGCGTAGTCCGAGTTGGGCTGGCCTCCCACCCCGTTCAACAAAAAGTAGGAGCCCGGCTTGCCGAAGAAAGCCGTCCCCTCTCCAAAAGCCAGGCCGTATCCCAGCACGGCCCAAACCGCCGACATCAAGGCCATGAGGAACATGCTGTGCATCATGGTGGCCAGCACGTTCTTCCGCCGCACCAAGCCCCCGTAAAAAAGGGCCAGCCCGGGCGCTGTCATCATCAGGACCAAGGCGGAACTGACCAGCATCCAGGCATTGTCACCCGTGTTGATGGGCGAGACCGCGCTGGCGGCCGCCTCCAATTTGGCCAGCCTTTCCTCCAACCCAGGCGCTTTCACCTCAGCGGGTTGAGCATGCCCAAACGCACATCCCAGACTAAGGAGGAAAACCACCATCCAGAAACGTCCCGAATGAAATCGATTGAAGGAGCTCATGGTTCGCTCGGTTAGACCAAATGCCCTTGCGGGTGTCAACCTCCGAGGCCGGGTTGTTTCAGGAGAAGTGCAGAACCAGAAGTTACTCCATCGCCTCCCGCAGCGCCCGGCGCCGGTCCGCGATTCGCTTCACCACTTCATCGGTGGTGACCCCCGCCAGAATCACCGCTCCAATGATCGCAAATTCAACGTGGGTAGGGATTTCCAAAATGTTGATGGCATTGTAAAGCACCCGCATGACGGCCGTGCCCACAATCACCCCGATGATGGTTCCCTCCCCTCCCCGCAGACTGCATCCGCCCAGAACGGCGGCGGCGATGGCATAAAGCTCGTAGAATTCGCCCAGACCGGAAGGCTGCACCGAATTCAAATCCAGCGAGAATAGCACCCCGCCGACTCCCGCCAGGGTAGCGCAGATGACGTAGGCCGCGATCTTCACCGCGTCCGTGTTGATGCCGCTGAATCGAGCTGCGGTCTCGTTCCGCCCGACCGCCATCAGGTGCCGTCCCCACACAGCGCGATTCAAGACCACCGCCGCCACCACCGCGATCACCGCGAGGATCATGACCGGCATCGTCAATGAGAATTGGGAGGTCAGCGCGATTTTCCCCGTGGCGAGTTGGCGCAAGCCCTCGAACGTGTTGCCAAACCCCAGGCTCTCGTCCTTCGTGACATAACGCGCGATGCCACGATAAAGGAGCAGCCCGCACAGCGTCACCACGAAGGGCTGCAGCCGCACCTTGGTGATCAGCAAACCATGGGCAAAGCCGATGGCCACCGCCACCGTCATCGACGCCGCCACGGTTCCCGGCACACTCCATCCCCGCTGAGTCAACAACCACGCCAGCAACGACCCCACCAAGCCGATGACAGATCCGATGGAAAGATCGATCCCCCCCGTCATAATCACGAACGCCGCCCCAATGCTGATGATGCCAAAGAGCGCGGTCCAATGGATCAGGTTCTGCAAATTGTACGCGCTGACGAATTGCGGCTTTTGCAGCGCTGTGGCCGTGAAAACCACGAGCAAGAGCCCGGTGATGCCGAATACTTTTCTCATGCTGACGCGTGGCCCGTGGCCAGTTTCATGATCGCTTCCTCGCCCATGGTGTCCGCCCCCAACGCGCCCGCCAGGCGCCCTTGATGCATGACGAGCACCCGGTCGCTCATGCGCAGGATTTCCTCCATCTCGCTGCTAGCGAAAAGAATCATCACCCCGCCCGCCGCCAGTTCGCCCATCAACCGGTAGATCTCCTGCTTCGCGCCCACGTCAATGCCGCGGGTCGGTTCGTCCAGCAACAACACCTTGGGTTTCAAGGCCAGCCATTTCGCCAAGACGACCTTCTGCTGGTTCCCGCCCGAAAGGTACTGCACCCATTGCCCCAAATGCGGTGTCTTGATCTTCAACTTTTCAACCTGCTCCCCGGCGCAATCCCGCTCTTCAGCCGGACGACGCCATCCCATCCTCGCCATGCGATCCAATCCGGCCAGGATCGTGTTGTCCTCTACCGCCATTTCCAAAATCACACCCTGCGCCTTCCGATCTTCTGGGACGAGCGCCAGTCCGTGGCGGATTGCGTCCTGAGGGGATCGAATGTCCAGGCGGATCCCGTTCAGAAACACCTCGCCACCCGCCGAAACATCAATGCCAAACAAAGCGCGCAGGAGTTCCGTCCGTCCCGAGCCCACCAAACCCGCCAGCCCCACGATCTCACCAGGGCGCAACTGAAAGCTGACGCGATGACGAGCATGCGCTTTCGACCGCAATTCCCGGACCTCAAATCCCGTGCCTTCGGAGTCGCCGGTCACAGGAGTCTGACGATGCGAGGGTTTCAGGTCGCGTCCGACCATCAATCGGACCATGGCGTCGTGGTTGATCTCTGCGTGGTTCAAGGCTCCCGCGTTTCGCCCGTCGCGAAGCACCACCACCCGATCGGCCAGTTCCTTCACCTCGCCCAGGCGATGGCTGATATAGACAATGCTGACGCCGCTGCTTCGAAGTTCCTTGATCACCTGGTATAACTTTTCGGTTTCGCCCTGGCTCAAACTGGACGTCGGTTCATCCATGATCAGCAATCGCGCTTCGGCGCTGAGGGCGCGCGCGATTTCCACCATCTGTTGCCGGCCCAAGGACAAGGTGTCCATCCGCGTGCGCGGACTGCATTCCAGACCGACCCGGCGCATCGGAATCCTGGCCCGATCTTCCATTTGGCGGCGCAAGACGAAGCCAAAACGGCGCGGTTCCCTTCCAAGGAAAAGGCTGGAGGCCACATCCAGATTGTCACAGAGGTTGAGTTCCTGGTGGATGAGCACGATGCCCAGACCTTCGGCTTCGCGCACACCCGCCATCGAAACCGGCGATCCCTCCACCCAGATTTCGCCCTCGTCCGGCGGCTGCACGCCGGCGAGGATCTTCATGAGTGTGCTCTTGCCGGCGCCATTCTCGCCGATGACGGCCACCACCTCGCCCCGATCGACGCGCAAATGGACTTGGGTGAGGGCTTTGACTCCGGGGAACCGCTTGGAGACGGAACGAACTTCGAGCAGCGGGGCTGACACGCGCGGAGTCCTACTTGCCAGCCGCCTGCATTTGTTTCAGGTCGGACCAGAACTTTTCCACATTGGCCTTGCGAACCTCGACAATGGGCACTTCCAGGAATCCTCCCGGCGGGAGGACGGATCGGTCACCCTGGACCAGCGACTTGAGGATGCGGACGGAGTGATACCCGTAGTAATAGGGCTGCTGGCTGATGGTGCCATGCACGTGACCGTCGAGGATGCCTTGCAATACCTCATTGGCTTCATCGAAGCTGACAATCTTGATTTGATTCAGCTTGCCCGCTTCTTTCACCGCTCCCAGGCATTGGGGGGCGTTGTAGGCGAAAAGACCGACCATGCAGGCCAGATCCGGCGTGCTCGCCATGGCATCCTGCGCGTTGGATTTCGCTCGCGAATAATCGAAATTGTCCGTCCGCGTGTCCAAGATGATGTAGGAGGCGGCCGACTGCGCTTGCCCGGGAGGATCATAAACGATTTTGTCCAATGCCTGCATGGGGCGTCCGAGCACTTCGTCCATGACCCCTTGCCGGCGCTGCTGGGCGTTGAGCTGCTCAAGCCGCCCCACGAACAACATGATTTTGCCCCCTTGAGGCAGGGCCTCTTTCACGAGCTTGCCCGCGGCACGGCCTGCTTTGTAGTTGTCCATCCCCACAAAGCAGACGCGCTTGCTCCCGGGGGCGTCGCTATCGTGAGTGATGACAGGGCAGCGGGCGGAAACTTCGTCGATGAGGGCCACTTGATTCTTGGCGTCGATCGGGCTGATGGCGATGCCATCGATGCCCCGCGCCAGGAGCCCTTCCACCATGCGTTTCTGGTCCGCGATCCCCTTCGGGGGCATCAGGACTTCGCATTCGATGCCGAACTCCTTTTCGGCGGCACGCACGCCGGCTTGGGCGGTGTTCCAGAAGGGATCCACCCCGTTGGTGACGTAAGCGATCTTTTTCTTCTTGCCGCCTCCCGAGGCTCCGCTGCCGGAAGCCGCATTTTCAGGGCTTTTGCCGCAGCCTGTTCCGGCCAGAACAGAGATCAACAAAGACAGAAGGACGATGCGATAACGGTGTTTCATGGTGACAGCGCAGACTAAACCGCTTTGCGCCGCTTGCCTACGCTTTTGTTGGGGATGGAGTGGAAACGGTGCATCCCGAAGGGGTCTGCGGTGTGGCGCAGGCTGCCCAGCCTGCCGTATCGCCGACGGCCCGTCGGCCCGGCGGGTGAAGAACGAGGCCTTTCCTCAGGAACCGTGCAACCATTACTTTCGGTTTTCTCGCTTGTTCTTTTGACCTGGAGCGTCGTTGCACTTCGGTCACAGGCCCATGGCCAGGGCATGCTCCCTCGTCGCGCCTAGCCGGAAACGTCAAAGCGGCGCAACAAATGCCCACCCAATTCATGAACAGCACACGGGTTCCCTTCGTCACCCCGCAGGCTGGGCAGCCTGCGAAACAGCAGACAGGGCTGTCTGCGTGACCACGACAACCCGGTCACCGACAACCTCTGGATGCACCGCTGAGGCCTTTGCAAATCTTCACCACGTTCAACTGCCGTTTGATGGTTCAAGGTTTAACCCGCCTATTTCATGCACGGGACGCCCGGTGAGGACACCGGGCCTACAAACACGGAGGCAGTCGCGATTGTAGGCCGCGTGGCCTCACGCGGCGTACTGTCGCGGATTCAAGCTCAGTATGAAATATCCGGTTTAAGTGCTGGCCGACGAACGTCCGCGACGCGGTAACGCATGACGGAACAGGCGTAAACGCCGCACCCCGGCACTCCAAGCGCGCATCGCAGACCACCCGTCGAGGCACCGGGTGGAAAGCGCGCCCCCCGGCGGCTCTTGGCAGGTTCCAGCGGAGGGCGCTCACCCTCTACTTGGTAAGGGAAGTGGATTCCCCGGGTTCGAGTCCCAGAGCCCACTTGATGCCGCCGAGAATGTGGTTTTGGTAGAGTTTATTCTCCCAAACGTCTTCGCGGTGGCCGAGGGATGTGTAGAAAACTTTGCCCGCTCCCTGGCTTTTGCACCAAGCCACGGGAAAACGCCCAAACTGGGTCTTCTTGTTGGGGTGTTTATCGAGCACCAGCAACTCGCGAACTTTGGTGCCATCGTAGTTTTTGAGCAGGTAGATTTCCTCCTGCTGGATGCAATACGATTCGCCTAGTCCCTTGCTGGCGGGATGTTTGGGATCCTGCACCAGGCACTCCACGCCGACCTGAGCCCCGTGCGTCAAAAACTCCCCGCCCAACATCTGAATGTAAGGGTCAACCCCGGGACCCGGACCATGGAAGGTGTCGCTGGCCGAGTGCATCCCGATGAAAGCTTTGCCGCTCTGGATGGCCTTCAGGAACGCGGCCTTGTCCGGCAAAGGCAGTTCGCCGGTGGTATTGGCGAAAATGAACCCGTCGTATTGGTTCAGTTTCTCGACCGTCATCTTATCGGCCAGTTCCTGGTCGTTGCGCGCGAAATCAACCTCGAAGGCCTTGCTCTGCTGCGCGATCATGGAAAGCACCTTTTCCGCGGTCGGAATGGAGCTGTGCCTGAAGCCTTTGGTCACCGTGACCACCAAGACTTTCTTGGCCGCCTGTGCTTGCATTTCGGTGAAGCCGGCGAGTGATAAAACGAGGGACGCGAGGGCGATGGGAATAAGAGTTTTCATAATACGGAGGTGCTGAGGTCCTCAAGGTAACGGGCCTCTTCTTCCGCCGTCAATCCCGGCCGAAGGGTTGCGCCGCTTTGGCGGTTCTGGCGTTGTTGCTCCTCGGTCATAGACCGCTGGCGGGTATGCTCCCTCGTCGCCCCGCAGGCTGGGCCGCCTGCGCCACAGCAGACAGGGCTGTCTGCGTGACCACGACAACCTCTCGATGCACCGGCGACAGATTCCCCGTGCTTAGGAACCGTGCAACAATGAATTCCGATTTTCCCGCGCTGGGATTTTGACGTGGAGCGAGGCGCACTGAGGGAGCATGCCTTGGCCATGGGCCTGTGACCGAAGTGCAACGACGCTCCAGGTCAAAAGAACAAGCGAGAAAACCGGCAGTAATTGTTGATTGTTGCACGGTTCCTTAAGTCCGGCGACCCTCCGACCGATAAGGGACATTGTATCGGAAATGCCACGCTGTTCCGAGCCCAAGGCTCGAATGGTTCCGGGATTTTCGCCACGCCGTCCGACTCCTTGCTGCGGGAGCTGGGTCGGGGAGAGCAGAACGGAAGCTGCGACTCCGTTTCTTCTCTCCCCGGGGGCGTTGCCCCTCACAATCTTCCTTCAACCTCCCGACTAACTTGATGGTGAATTTACGCAGCATCCCGCACCCCGGCCCGGCGAAGTTTTTTGCTGGAAACGGTAATGGATCCGCATCGTTTCGGCGCGAGGGCTTTCCTGGAAATCATCGGGGCGCCGATGCTTTCGCAATCACATTCGTTTCGGCGTAGGTGTAAAGGCGCACCTCAGTGCGCCGGGTCAGATCGTTGTTGCGCAATTCGATCGCGGGCACGCCGGCCAGGAAATCCAATTCCTTTTTGAGAACTTCATCGCCAGGTTCGAGGACCGCCTGCACGCGGGGCAACATCCAAGCCGGGATGCTTTGACGCCCGATCCGCGTGAATTCGATCTGTGGACGCCACTGTTTATCGGACCGGTCGAGATGCCCGATCCGCTCCCAGACCACCTCGATGGACTTCCCGCCGATGGGATAAACGTGCCAGGTATAAAACGAAAAATTCTCGCTGCGGAGATCGATCCGCGCCTTGCGTAGGTTCCACTGGCCCGGGACCAACTTGCGATCGTTGGTCTTGATCCCTTTGCCATCATAGACGTCGTAATGCTTGCTCAGGTGGGAATTGATCTCGGCTTCGCTGAGTCGAACATACCCCACTTGAGTCTCTTTGCGGGCCGACTCGAGAACCTCCAGCTTGCGCCTGGCCTCTTTGGCGTCGAAAGCATCGGGCAGTTCGACGCCCACCAAATCGACCTTGGCGGTGATTTGGACGGCGAAATAGCCCGCCAGTAAGAACACTCCGAAACCGGTTATCCCCAGCATTACCCCGATTCGTCTCGGTTGGGCTTTCATGGCGTTAGTTCCAACTTGCTTTCAAGATGAGCTTAATTCGCTGGTCTTTTCCGTCGCAGGCGGCGTTGCTCTTCAGTCACAGATCCTTTGGATATGCTCCTTCCTCGCGCCTTGCCTGCAACGAAATATCCTGCGCGACTTAAGCTCATCTTGAAAGCGCATTGGAATAAGAAGGCGGAGTGCAGGCCCCCAGGAAATCTCACTTTTTCTCGGACTTCGAGGTTCCACCGGAACTGGCCGTCCCGGTCGAAGGCGTGGTGGAGGTTTTGGCGCCTCCCGAACCGGAGTCCGTCTTCGCGCCCCCGCCCGACGCTTCTTTATCCTTCTTGGCGGCGCTCTTGTAACCTTCGCTGCGGTAATCGGTGATGTAAAAGCCGGACCCTTTGAAGATGAGACCGGTTCCCCCGCCGACGCCCCGTTTGACGGCTCCCCGTCCCCAGACGCGTTTGGGGCAAATGGATTTCGGGCATTGCGTCAACGCTGCCTCACTGATGGATTGTTGGAATTCAAAGGAATGTCCACATTTGGAACAGGTGTAGTCGTATGTCGGCATAGCTACCAGGCCGGAAGTTCGATTAAGCAATTATTGGACCAAGAACAGGCACGTTTCTGCATGCTCCACTGGAACCTTGGCCTGGGCTGGCATGGAGCCGCATCTTGGCTCAGATGGCGCATCCGTCAGGAGTTGAACCTGAAACCTTCTGATCCGTAGTCAGATGCTCTATCCAATTGAGCTACGGATGCAGCCAAAGAATGAAAAGATCCCGAAGCACCACGGCTTTGTCAACGTCTCGATTTGGAGGCGATGATCTTTCGGTGCATCCCGATGTTGCCGGTGATGCAGGTAGGGCGCGTCCGTCCCGGCGCGCCGCCGGAGCATGATGTTTTGCATCCCGTGGGCGGCGGGCTGGGACAGGCCCGCCCTACCAACAACATCGGGATACACGGGACCTTTCCCGCATCATGGCCGCGCCGATGACGGCTCGGTCATGATTCGAGCACACACCCTTGCAACGACTTAAAGCTCGCATTTTAAATGCCACTTCGTATCCAATACGCCCCATTTCCTAGCCTCAGACATCCTGATTCCACCCCAGGTCAGGATGTCTGAGCCTGCGGGGCGACGAAGGGAACCTGGCGTGTGGAGAGCATGGAAGGGCCTCGTTCTTCACCCGCCGGGCCGACTGGCAGTCGGCGATACGGCAGGCTAGGCAGCCTGCGCCACACTACAGACATCTTTGGGATGCACGGTATGCGGGCTAGGGATCGAAACGCCTCTTGACGATGAGGGGACTTGGAAGGCATTCTCCCACGTGACCCCGAAGCCTTTCCAGATTCATCGTCGCCGTTTTCTCCAATCCGCCTCCGCATTAGCCGCCGCCACAGGAGTTCCAGTTTGGTATCAGGAATTCGAGGCCGCGCATGCCGCGCAGCCCAAGGTCCTCGGTCCCAATGACCGTCCGGGAATCGCCCTCGTGGGATGTGGTGGGCAAGGACGCGGGGATTGCTCAGCCGCCGCTCGATTTGGCGATGTGGTTGCGGTTTGCGATGTGGACGAACGCCACGCCGATGGGGCGGCCAAGCAGTTTACGAAGGAAGGAAAGGTTCCACAGAAGTACACCGACTTTAGAAAACTGATGGAACGCGACGATGTCCACGTCATCGTCAATGGCACGCCCGATCACTGGCATACCTTGATCAACATCCTGGCGGCGCGAACGGGCAAAGACATCTACAGCGAGAAGCCGTTGACGTTGACGATTGATGAGGGCAAGCGGCTGGTGCGGGAGGTTCGAAAACACCGGCGTATTCTGCAAACGGGAAGTCAGCAGCGCAGCGACCGCAATTTTCGAGTGGCCTGCGAACTCGTTCGCAACGGGCGCATTGGCCGCCTGCAGCACATCATCGTCGGGTTGCCCACGGGTCCGGTCGCAGGGCCGTTTCCCGAGGTCCCGGTGCCTCCAGGCTTGAATTGGGACTATTACCTGGGGCAGGCGGCTTTCATGCCTTACAACGGCAAGAATTGTCATTGGGATTTTCGCTGGTGGTACGCGTTCAGCGGCGGTCAGATGACCGATTGGGGCGCGCATCACAACGACATTGCCCAATGGGGCAACGGCACGGAGCGCAGTGGTCCTGTCGAAATCAACGGCAAATCCCTGCGCGACATGGTCCCCGGAGGCTTTACGGCCGCCTCGAAGTATCGGATCGATTGCCGCTATCAGAACGGCGTTACGATGGCGATTGTGGACGAAAGCACGGTGACCGACCTCAATGTCGTCGGGGACGGCAAGAAAACGCCGAATGGGGTCCAGTTCCTAGGCTCCGACGGTTGGATCTTTGTGGCTCGAGGGGCGTTGAAGGCAAGCAACGAGGAACTGCTGCAAAAGCCGCTCCCAGAGGGGACGCTCAAGCTCTACAATAGCGGAAACCACATGGGGAATTTCTTTGAATGCATCCGGAGCCGCCAGGAACCCATCTGCGACGTGGAGATAGGACATCGATCGATCTCCGTGGCCCACCTGGGAGTGATCTCCGTCCGCATGAATCAGCCCTTGAAGTGGAATCCTGAAAAAGAGGAATGCGTCGGGCCAAACGCGAAAGAGGCCAACCGCTGGCTTTCGCGGGAGATGCGCAAACCCTACGATTACAGCTTCATTTCTTAGCCACGGCTTCCTGGAAGAAGGCGAGCTGCATTGAAACGCTTTTGGCCCGCGTTTCAATGCGTTGGACGAGGTAGTCGCACGCCGCCTGGTGTTGCGACACGAAATCAGGTCCATAGGCGGCGAGGGTTGGACGAAGCTTGGCGGCGAGCCCTTGCACTCGCCGGGTCAGTTTTTCCGCAACAAACACTTGGGTCGTCAAGCTCGCGACCCGCTTCAGAAACACCTCCTCGGCCCCCGGCAGCGACAGGACGGCGTCGGAAACGACACCGCGCATGGGCGGGAGCAGCTCCATATGCGGTGACGAGCGGCGGATTCCGAACATTTGATCCAAGCCATGAGGAAGGAAGATCAACTTGTCGACCTGCAGATCGTGGAACACGCGATAGTTGTTCCGGTTCATGGAGTAACCGTCCCAGTGGCAGGTGATGCTTTCCAGGGCGAGCATGGTCATGAAGCGGTCCAGGTCGAGAATCTGCTTGAGCTTGGTTTCCCTCGCTTTGGCCTGGGGCTCCAGCGCGGCGCGGAGCAGTTGCTCAAGATCGCTGCGATCTTCGGGGTGGTCCCCTGAATTCGTGTCCAAAGGGGCGTCGATATCGCGACAGAATCCGCTGTCGTACAAGTTGCCGCGGGTGTCGCGAAAATGCCTTTTCAGGAACGGTTTGCCATATCCTTCCACCATGACGTAGAGCCCAAGGTCGCGTCCGTTCACCACGGCCGTGGCGTGGCCCGCTTGCGGGGCGGGCACGCCGGCCTCCACAAACATTTCGCGCGTGATGATTTCGCAAAGAAAACTGTCGTCCTGGACGGAATTGTTGAGCGAAAACTTCGAGAATCCTTTGAACTGCTGGTGCGGGGCATGTTTTGAAAAATTCAAGGTCCAGGCCGGCTTGTCGTCAAAGGGCCGAAAACTGCCGGCCGCCCCTTTCAGCTTGATCTCCACGTTGGTGTAAAGGACTCCGGATTCCTTGACGGTCGCCATCACGGCGGGGCGCTCGACCTCTTGTCCACCCCACCCGCTCCAATGGTAGCCGCGCAGGGTCTCGACATCTTTGGGCGCGATTTGAATTTCAAAGCGCGGGAAATCCGCTGGCACGGGCTGCTGCGCGGCACGGACCCGGGCGGGTGTCCGTTCACCCCTGCGTCTTCCCTGGCGCCAATTTCCGCCGCCTCCCCCGGTCCAAGCTTGCGCCATGACGCCGCCTTCCCTCCGGCCTTCTTCCGCCCGTTCGCGGTGGTACTCGGCGTAATACTCGCGAAAGACTCCGTATCGAAGCACCAGTACCGCCGCGAATGCGGCCCAGATCAGGCCTCGGACGATGCGCCGAGTCGGAGAAGGTTCTGTGCGGCGTCCAAACATAACGGGGTGGGGGGATGAGGTCGGCTAAGATGCCTCTCTGATGGCAACAGAAGATTCGTGAAGGATCAAATCGAATATTGACCTTGGACCCGGGCAAATTGAGCCTGGGGCTTTGTAAGTCCTTGCGCGGCGAGACAGCGCGGGCAACGGTTACCATTCCATTTGCTCCATGCTCACACCCCAATCTCGGAAGGAAGATTTTCCCAGCCTGGAAGGGATCGCCTACTTGAACACCGCCGCGGAGAGCATTCCCCCCCGGTGCGTCGGCGAAGCGGTTCACACTTATCTGCGGGACAAGCAGCAAGGCATGAAGGGGCGCGAAGCCCATTACGCCACTTTGGAAGCGTGCCGCGAAATCGGCGCTCGATTCACCGGTTTGCAGCCCCAGGAGATCGGCTTCTGTTCCTGCAGTTCCGAGGCTTACAACCTGCTCGCGACCGCACTCGACTCCAACGCATCCGAGGAAGTGGTCATCACGGATCTTGATTTTCCCGCGGGCGCGACTCCCTGGTTGCGAGCCGCCCGCGGCCCTCGCGTCCGCCTCTGGCAGTCGGTCGAAGGGGAACTGCGACTTTCCGATCTGGAACCGTTGCTGAACCCGAGGACCCGCTTGGTTCAAGTGTCCCTGGTCAGCTTCTACAACGGATTTCGAATACCCTGGGGGCGGTTCCGGGATTGCGTCAGGCGGTGTGCTCCCAGGGCTGTGCTGGCGGTGGACGTGACGCAAGCCCTGGGGCGAATCCCCATCGATTCTCAAGATGCGGATGTGCTGGTTTGCAGCACCCACAAGTGGACGCTGGGCCTTCACGGTGGCTGTTTGGTGGGCGTTCCCGCGGCGGGAGCCTCGGCGCTGACGACGCGCGCGGGCGGATGGTTTCATTTGACGAACGCTTTTGAAGCGGACCGCTTCGAACGAGCTGTGGCCAGGGAAGGCGCGGCGAGTTACGGCGTGGGCATGCCGAATTTCGTTGCCCTCTATGCCCTCAACGCAAGCCTCAGATATCTGGAACGGACCGGCGTGAGCGCCATCGAACACCATGCGAATCCTCTCACGCGGCGTGTCCATGACGGATTGGTGCGCCGGGGTTTGCAGCCGCTGGCCCCGTGGCAACCGCAATCTCCGTCGGGAATCGTCGCCTTCCGGCACCCGCAATCGGAATCTATTCACGCCGCGCTCGAAGCTTCCAAGGTGCATGTGATGCACCATGCGGGCCGCATTCGGGTGGCGGTGCACGGATACAATTCCGAAGAGGACATCGAACGTTTCCTTCGGGGATTGGATCAGGCCCTCTGAGAACTTGAACCCGGCAGGTTGCTCGGTTCCTTACTCGAACGTTTGCAGGAATGTTCGATAAAACTCGAAAGCGGCCTCCACCTGGTCCAGTTCGACGAACTCCTCCGCGGCGTGCGCGCGATTGATGCTGCCGGGACCGACCACCACGCTGGGGATGCCATGCCGCGCCAGTTTGCTGGCGTCGCTTCCAAAGGGAACACCGGTTGGAGTACCGTCCCATCCCATGCCGGACAGGACCCGCTGGGCGACTTGAACCACGTCTGCGGAGGCCGGTGTTTCCAGCGCTTCATCGGTCAGCATCGGTTGTTTCTGCTCCGCGCGGAACCCAGGGTGACGGGTGGATAATTCGTCGAGCAGGGCTTGGTAGTGATCCAGCACGGTCCGGATCGTCTCGCCGGGCAGCAAACGCCGATCGACTTCGATGACACATTCATCGGGGACCGCATTCACTTGGACACCGCCGCGGATCACTCCGATGTTGCAGGTGGCCGGCCCCAGCAAAGGATGGACGGTGGTGCTCCCCCGCTTCGAGTCTTGCTCCAATGCCAAAATGAGCCGAGCCATGTGCTCGATGGCGTTGACACCGAGGTGGGGTTTGGAGCTATGGGCCGCCTTGCCGCAGACACGAATTTGCCATCGTAATACTCCTTTGGTGGCTGTGACCAGGCGCAATTCGGTGGGTTCCGCGACGAGGGCGGCATTCGCCGTCAATCCTTCGCAGAGCTTGAGCACGCCGCGAAAGGAGAATTCTTCGTCCGCTACCGCGGCGAGCCAAACCTCGCAGGGCGGGGTGATTCCATACTGCTTGAGCCAGCCCACGGCATGCATCATGGCGGCCAATCCCGCTTTGGTATCGCAGGCACCGCGTCCGTAGAGGTTGCCGTTCCGGCACTCCGGGTCAAAAGGCGAGACGGACATGCCGTGGATGGGAGCCGTGTCCGTATGGGCCTCGAGGATGATCCTACGCTTGGGATTTTGGCCGGGCAAACGCGCGATGAGATTGGGGCGTCCGGGAAACACCTCCTGGGTCCAGGATTCCAGGCCATGACTCGCGCAGAAACGAGAGACGTAATCGCAAACGGCAATCTCCGAAACACCCCCATCGTACGCAGGATTCACACTGGGAATGGCGACCAGATCGGAGAGGGTGGAGATCAGAGCGGACGAATTCATCTCGACGGCATTGTCCTCCTGGCCTGCACGGGCCGCAAGGACACAAGACGGCGGGCGAAACGAAGCGGTGCATCCGCAAATTGACGGGGCGCGCCGTTCACAACATTTCCGCTCGCGCCCATCGGCCGCGGCGATCGCCTCCCGCTCCATGGCCCGCCCTGGGTGAATGCCTTCGCCCTGGCAGCCCCTTTGAGGACACACCCTGGAGCGGCGTCTACACCGTATCCCGGCGCTGCCGCGCGTTTCACCGACAACCTGCGGATGCACCGAGATTCGTAGCAGTCAATCTTTTCCCCTTGGAATGCTTCCTCCCTGGGCCGCACGATGAGGCATGGCTGCGTCCAAACTGCGCGTCGCCGTCATCGGCACGGGATCCCTGGGCAAGGAACACGCCCGCATTTATCACGAGCTTGCGAAGTCCGGCCCCGTATGCCTGGCCGGCGTTTACGACGCCCATCCCGAAACTGCCCGCAAAATCGCCGATCGCCTGGGCGTTCCCGCTTTCGATTCCCTGGTCGAAGCCGCCGCCTCCGCCGAAGCCTTCAGCGTGGTCACGCCGACCCGCACTCATTTTGAGATCGCCCGCGACCTGCTCGAACAAGGCAAGCACGTCCTGGTGGAAAAACCGATGACGGATCACGCCGAGCAAGCCGCCGATCTGGTCGAATGCGCTCGCCGCCGCCAAGTCATCCTCCAGGTCGGACATGTCGAGCGTTTCAATCCGGTCTTCTCCTGGCTCCAAGAAGCTGCCACCCACCCCCGATTCATCGAGTGCCACCGCCTGTCTCCCTACCCCGCGCGCAGCACCGACATAGGGGTGGTGCTCGATCTCATGATTCATGACCTGGATGTCATCCTTGCCCTGGTGCGCGCTCCGGTCCAAAGCGTCGAAGGAGTCGGAGTCAAGGTGTTGAGCGGGCGCGAGGACATCGCCAACGCTCGCCTCCGTTTCGCCAATGGCTGCGTCGCCAATCTCACCGCGAGCCGCATCAGCCCCGAGCGACTGCGCAAAATCCGTGTGTTCAGCGGCGGCGCTCAACCCGCTTACGTCTCGCTCGATTACCGTGCCCAGGAAGGTTACATTTACCGAATCGCCCGCGAGGATGAACCCGAGAGCTCGTTGTTGACGAAACTGATGAAGGCCAAGGACTCGGCCATCGTGAGCGAGTTCGGAGGCCGCCGCATCGTTCGAGAACCCGTTCCGCTGAACAAGGAAGAGCCCCTCCGCCTTGAACTCAGCCATTTCGTGCAGTGTGTCCTGGCCCGCAAGACGCCGAAGGTCAGCGGCGCGTCGGCCAAGGATGCCCTGGATCTCGCCTTCGAGATCACCCGCCAGATCGACGCCGCTTCGGCTGCCTGAAGCCGACCTCTCCACATGCCCCCGCGACAGCCAGCCGAATGCCTGATCGTCGCGGGGGAACCCAGCGGCGATGAACTGGCCAGCCGCTTGGTGCGCGAACTCCAAGCACGCTGGCCCGGGTTGCGCCCTCGCTTCTTTGGCGCGGGCGGACCCGCTTTGGCGGCGGCAGGCGTGGAGCTCACGGTGGATCTCACCCGTCATTCGATCATCGGGTTGGTCGAGGCGTTGCGCCAATACCGATTCTATCGCGGCGTCTTTGATCAACTGATCGAACTTGCGCGCCGCCGGCAGCCCGAACTGGTCATCTGTGTGGATTTCTCCGGATTCAACCGAAGACTCGCCGCCGCTCTGCGCCGTGCCGCTGCGGAAGGCCCCTCCGCCGGATTCCGGAATTGGCGCCCGCGCATCGCACAATTCGTTTCGCCCCAGGTTTGGGCCTCCCGGCCGGGAAGAGTGAAATCGATGCAGCGAGATCTCGACCTCCTGCTTTCGGTGTTCCCGTTCGAAAGGGAATGGTACGCGCGAAACGCCCCGCGATTACGCGTTCAATGGGTCGGACACCCCTTGCGAGATCGCCCTTTACCCGCCGGACGTTTGGACGAACATGCACCGCGTCCTCTTTTGGCGCTGCTCCCGGGGAGCCGCCGCGCGGAACTGGAAAGTCATTGGACCCCGGTTGTGGAAGCGGCCAGGATTATTCAGGAGCGAACGCGGTTGCGGCCCGTGATGGTGCTGCCGCGCGACGATTTGCTGGACCGCAATCGTGAAGCAGAGCTGCGAGGCCAGGGGGTTGAATTCCGCGTTGGAAATTTAAGCGAGGTGCTGTGCCAATCCGCGCTGGCTCTGGCTTCGACGGGAACGGTCACGCTGGAATGCGCGTTGCACGAAGTTCCGACGGTGGCTTTCTACGTCACCTCGTGGTCCACGTATCAAATCGGGCGCCGCATGATCCGCGTGCCCTACCTCGCCATGCCCAACCTGCTGGCCGGGAAGAAAATCATGCCGGAATGCATCCAGCACGAGGTCACAGGTCGGCGGTTGGCTGAGGAAGCGTTCCACATTCTCGAGAATCCCGAGCGCTTGAAAGAACTGCGCGCTGAACTTCGTCAAGCCGCGCAATCTTTGGGTCCGCCCGGCGCTTGCGCCCGCGCCGCAACGGCGCTGATCGAACTGATCGAAGCTTGAGAACTTAACTGGGCCCGAAACTGAACCTCGCGGTTGCGCTTTCGGTCCGCGGCGTCCCATAGAGAAACCTGCGGATTCCACCCACCTACTCGTCGGTCTGGCTCAATTTGGCGAGCACGCTAAAATCCTCGAGGGTGGTGGTGTCGCCCTTGATCTCGGCGCCGGAGGCGATTTGCTTGAGCAATCGCCGCATGATTTTTCCTGATCGCGTCTTGGGCAGCATTTCGGCGAAGCGAATGTCGTCGGGCTTTGCCACCGGCCCAATCTCCTTGCCGACGTGTTCGCGCAATTCCTTTTGCAACTCGGGCGAGGCCTTGACGCCGGTCTTGAGCGTGACGAACGCTACCAGGGCCTGGCCTTTGAGGCTGTCCGGACGCCCCACCACCGCGGCCTCGGCCACTTTCAAATGGCTCACGAGAGCGCTTTCGACTTCCGCCGTGCCAATGCGATGCCCCGCGACGTTGAGCACGTCATCGATGCGCCCCACGATCCAAAAATAGCCGTCCTTGTCCTGCCGGCAGCCGTCCCCGGTGAAATAGCTGCCGGGGACCTCCTTCCAATACACTTCTTTGTAACGCTGCGGATCGCCCCAAAGGCCTCGGAGCATGCTCGGCCACGGTTTGCGGATCACCAACTTGCCGCCGGAGCCTTTCGGCACCGCGCGGCCTTGATCATCGACCACCTCGGGCAGGATCCCGAAGAAGGGCAACGTGGCGGTGCCTGGCTTGGTGGGCGTGACGCCCGGCAGAGGCGTGATCATGATGGCGCCGGTTTCCGTCTGCCACCAGGTATCGACGATGGGGCAACGTTTGCCGCCGATCACCTCATGATACCAAATCCAGGCCTCGGGATTGATGGGCTCTCCCACCGTCCCCAGCAGGCGCAGCGACGAAAGATCATGTTTCTTCGGCCAGGATTCCCCCCATTTCATGAAGGCGCGGATCGCGGTGGGCGCCGTATAAAGGATGGTGACCCCGTATTTCGCCACAATGCGCCAAAAACGATCTGGCTCGGGATGATTGGGCGCACCCTCGTACATCAGGCTGGTGGCGCCGTTGGCCAGGGGTCCGTAGACGACATAACTGTGCCCCGTCACCCAACCCACATCGGCGGTGCACCAGTACACATCGGTTTCCTTGAGATCGAAAACGTACTTCGAGGTCAGTTTGGCTCCCAACAGATAACCCGCCGTCGTATGCAGGATACCCTTGGGCTTTCCAGTGGAACCGCTGGTGTAAAGAATGAACAACGGCGATTCGCTGTCCATGGCCGCCGGGGCACAAACCGAGGAAGCCCTGCCGCACTCCTCATGCCACCAAACATCAACACCCTCCTTCATCGGGACGTCGTGGCCTGTGCGTTTCAACACGATGACCCTTTCGATGGTGGCGGCCAGACGCTTTCCCGCCGCATCCACCAGATTCAACGCGTCGTCCACGTTCTTCTTCAAGGGAACGATCGCGCCGCGGCGAAAGCCGCCGTCCGAGGTAATCACCAGCTTCGCCTGGGAATCCTGGATGCGATCCGCCACGGACTGCGCGCTGAAGCCGCCAAACACCACCGAGTGCACCGCACCGATCCTCGCGCAAGCCAGCATGGCAATCGCCGCCTCCGGAACCATGGGCAGGTAGATGATGACGCGGTCGCCTTTGCGAAGGCCTGAGTTCTTCAACACATTGGCGAAATTGCAGACTTCGCGGTGCAGTTGCCGGTAGGTGAGCACTCGTTCTTCACCCGGCTTGCCCGGTCCGGCCGGTTCGCCTTCCCAAATGATCGCCGCGCGATTGGCCACCGGCGTGCCCACATGCTTGTCCAGGCAATTGGCGGAAAGATTGAGCTTCCCTCCAACGAACCACTGGCAGGATGGCGTCTTCCAACGCAGCACTTGCTTCCATGGCTTGATCCAGACGAGTTCCTCCTTCGCCTGCTTGGCCCAAAAAGTTTCCGGGGAGCGGATGGACTCCGCGTAAAGCTTTCGATACTGCGCCATGGACGAAAGGCGGGCCTGCTTTGAAAACTCCTTGGAAGGCGGGAAAACCCTCTCTTCATGAAGCATGGACGTGATGTTTTCGCTCATAAGTGAGTGGACAAGTTGAACGGGCTCCAATCTTCGCTGCCTGCACCAAGCCGCGTCAATCCCGCCGTTGTTTGCCCGGTTGCTCCCCGTGTATCCCGATGTTGTTGGTAGGGCGGGCCTGTCCCAGCCCGCCGCCCACGGGATGCAAAACATCATGCTCCGGCGGCGCGCCGGGACGGACGCGCCCTACCTGCATCACCGGCAACATCGGGATGCACCGGGTTGCTCCGCTTCCGGCCTCCGGAACCATCACGCCAGCGTGGTGGCGATTTCTTTCGCAAAATAGGTGAGGATGAGGTCGGCCCCCGCGCGCTTGATGCCAAGCACGGATTCATCGCGTGCGGCAGCATAGTCCAGCCAGCCCAAGTTCGCGGCCGCATGGATTTGCGCATACTCCCCCGAGACCTGATAAGCCGCAATCGGCAGCCGGGTTTGCTCACGCAGTTCACGAACAATGTCCAAATAGGGTCCCGCCGGTTTGACCATCAAAATGTCCGCACCTTCACCGGCATCGAGCAACGCATCCCGGATCGCCTCCCGCCGGTTGGCGGGATTCAATTGGTAGGAACGCTTGTCGAGATAGGTCTGACCGGCTGCTTGCCGGCTGCCCACCGCGTCGCGAAAGGGGCCATAGTAGGCGGAGGCAAACTTGGCGGAATACGCCAGAATGCCAACACGCTGAAAACCCGCGGCATCCAAAGAGCGCCGAATGGCCGCCACCCGTCCGTCCATCATGTCCGACGGCGCCACCCAATCCGCCCCGGCCCGTGCCTCCACGACAGCCTGGCGGCAAAGCGCTTCCACGGTTCGATCGTTGTCGACCTCACCCTCCGAGTCCAGCAAGCCATCATGGCCATGGCTGGTGTAAGGATCCAAGGCCACGTCCGTAATCACCAAAAGTCCCGGCAAAGCCTTCTTTATGGCGGTCACGGCGCGAGGAATTAACCCGCGCGGCGAAAAACCCTCGGTACCCCCGGGATTCTTCAACGACGGATCGAGGCATGGAAATACAGCCACGGCGCGGATGCCGAGGCCCGAAAGCACCCGGCATTCCTCAACCAGGCGGCGAATCGAAAATCGGGCGACACCCGGCATGGACTTGACCGGCGTTTCCTCACGGTCCAAATCATGCACGAAGAGGGGCGCGATCAGATCCTCGGAACGGAGGAAAGTCTCCTGGACGAGGTCGCGGACGGCCTGATGGCGGCGCAGACGGCGCGGTCGAAGGGGCAGATCCATGGCAGGGGCTCGTCGTGTGGCAGGCATGGATCGAATCATCGTAATTCGGCTCGCCGGAACAAGCGGAATTTGCGCGGTGGCCAAGTGGATCAAGGCCGTCCGGACCAGTGGACCGCCAAGACGGACTCCGCCCGAAGGCGCTCGAACCGGGACCACGAGCCGCACCCTGAAACGTGGCGTTAGCGCGGACCTCGGGCTCGAGTTCATCAGCCGTTCTCATTTTGCCTGGAACAAGGTAGGGCGCGCACTCCGCTGCGCGCCGCTTTTGGAAAGAGCCGGTCTCGGCGCGCAGCGGAGTGCGCGCCCTACCCGTCAAAATGAGAACGGCTGCGTGTTCACGGCCACGCCTTGCCTCCATCCAGTGCGCTTGGCAGCATCACGCAGTGTCCGGGCACGGCATAACCTTTTCGAGTCCGATCGTGTGTGAACGATGCGGGCTTGGCCCGGTGTCCCGGTCTCCAACCACTTGATGCGCCTCCTTTTCATCAAACCGAAACACATTGGGGATGCGCTCCTTCTGACGCCCACCCTGGCCGCTGCAAAAGCGACTTATCCCGAGGCCCAAATTTGGGTGGTGGTTCGACGGGGAACCGAAGGCATTCTCGCCGGTTCACCTCACATCGATCGTTTGTTGACTACCGCCGCCCCGGAATCCGACCGGCGATCACGCTGGGATTTTCTCAAAGACTTGTCCTTGTTGGGGGAGATTCGGCGTCAATCCTTCGATTTCGCTTTTGAGCTCTCCCATGGAGATCGCGGGAGACTGCTCGCGGCCTGGAGCGGAGCGCACTTTCGTTGCGCGAGTGATGGCGTCTATCGGCTTCCCCGATTCTGGCGGCCCTGGTTCAATAAGATTTCAACGCGTGATTGGAGCCGCGAACATCAGGTGGAAGCCTCGTTCCACGTGGTGCGCGAGTTCCTTCCGCTCCAGATCGATTCCCCCCCGCCGCTGGTGTTCTCCAAAGACCGGACCGTCCCTTGCGACCTCGGCCTGAGGGCGGGCCGTTACGCGGTCCTGCATCCCGGCACGCGTTGGAAACGCAAGCGCTGGCCGACGGAGCATTGGGTGGTGTTGGGCCAAAAGCTCAGGCAAGAACTGGACTCCATCGTCATCAGTTCCGGCCCGGATCCAAGCGAAATGGAATTTTGCGCTGCGCTCGCCCAGTCCATCGGCCCTGGAGTCCTCTGCACGGGAGGGCGGCTCTCCTGGGCTCAGTTGGCGGGACTGCTCTATGAGGCTCGATTGTTCGTGGGCGTGGACACGGCGGCGATGCATTTGGCAGCGGCATGCCAAGCTCCGACCGTGGCCTTGTTCGGCCCTTCCCTGATCGAGCAGTGGCATCCGTGGCGCGTTGCCTACCGGCTCTTGAAGTCCAATCCATCCCAAATGAATTCTGACAAAAACACCATGATCGACATCACTCCTCAGGCCGCGCTCACGGCGTGCGGGGAACTCATGTCTGCTCACGCCTTTTCCCCGGGGAATGGCCATTGATCCGCATCAACTTTCGGCAGGTGTTTGACGCTCGAGCTTGGGCGTATCTCGACGCTGCTGAATGGCCGTTTCCAGCAAAAGAACTCCGCCGGGGCGGGGTGCGGAACGGTGAGTAACTTGAGCATCAAGTTAGTCGGGAGGTTCACCTGTCCATGCGGGCGGCCACGAGCTGAGCTCAGGATTTCTGAAACCACGCGTAGGTGCCTTGCTGACGCCAGCGTTTCCAGGGGGTCACCCAATTGCGATTGAATTGACGGGGCAGATTCCAGAGTTGACCGGCGCCCATCCACTTCAACCAGGGCAGGCGCACCGGTGTCAGTCCGCAAAGCTGCCCGAGCTTGCGCAGTGAGGACCCTGAAAACAAATTGACATGTTCCAAGGGCGCGAGGGCATCCAAGGTCCGGGCTTCGAGAATCCCGTTGTCCCCGCTCGCTTGGGCCCGCTTCAAACGGGCTGGAAGCCCGGATTGATCGGGTGTGCTCAGTTTCAAATAAGCGCCGGGCTTCAGTCGGCCGGCCAGCCTTCCCACCACGCCAAGGGGATCGCTCAAATGCTCGGCGACTTGATCGACGTTGATGAAGTCGAATTCCAATCCGGCCAAATCCTCCTGGGTGACGATTTTGATCCCGCGCCGGGAGCAAAAGTCCGCCGCGGCTCGATTCACCTCCACCGCATAAACGTCGCAACCGTGAGCCAACGCCATGCTCGCCCACTTGCCCCAATTACACCCGAAATCGAGCACCCGCGGGGAAGGCGCCGGACATAATTGGCGCAGGACCAAAATCTCCTCGGTCATATGGGCGAACCAATGCAGCTTTTGACGTTCGATCTGTTCGCGGAAAACCTCATCCCCCGTCGGCGGCGAATACCAATCCGCCAACTCGCCGTCCTCCATCACCCACGTTTGGAAGTGAAATCCGCCCAGCGGGCTTTCCCGTATTTCGTAAGGTTTCCTTGCGAGCCATCGCTTTTCGGCGCCGCGAGTCATGGATCGAAACTCTGGCAGGTCGTAAGGCCTTGAAAAGACGACCGGGGCTGCCTGGCCGGTCAGTGGACATTGCAATCGCTGAATCATGTGCGGCCGCGCCATGCCTTTTCGCGTGCGTGAGCCGGGGGCATTCTCGCGGAGGGTTCGCGGCCTTGGCAAGCGCGTCTCCCGCGAGGGGGACTGTCCATCCACCGGCTTTTGCAGTGCGCCATGGCGCGTGGGCAAACACTGGGGCTGCTTCGAGCAGACGTTGGCGGAGCCATCCCCGGTCCACCTCGATCTCCTCTCCATGAATCCGGCCCAAGCGAAACCGTTGCATTGCCGTGGGCTTAACGTCAGGATGCGGGCATGCAATCCCCGCGCGTTTTCTGCTGTTCCTTCACCGCGCTCATGCTGAGTTCGGTCGTTTTTCCCGTGCTTGCCGCAACGCCTCCCGAGCCCCGATTCGAAGCGGTCGAGATCGACACCCAGATCGAAATCGGCTACGGCCTCGCCCTCGCCGACGTGGATGGCGACGGCAAGACGGATGTCCTTCTCGCCGACAAGTCCCGCTTTGTCTGGTACCAGAACCCCTCCTGGAAGAGACATATCCTCACCGACAAGCTCACGGAAAAGGACCATGTCTGCATCGCCGCCGCGGACATTGACGGCGACGGTCGAGCCGAAATTGCGGTGGGCGCGGAGTGGAATCCCGGGGACACCCAAAACAGCGGCGCCGTCTTTTATCTCGTGCCGCCCGCGGACCGGACCCAGAAATGGACTCCCGTCAAATTGCCCCACGAACCGACGGTGCATCGCATGCGGTGGATTCGCAGCAGGCAGGGAGGCTACGAATTGTTGATGGCGCCCTTGCACGGGCGTGACAATCGCAACGGCCAGGGCACGGCGGTACGATTGCTCACTTACCGCCGCGCCGGTTCGCCCGAGAAGGCGGAAAACTGGAAGGTCGAACCTATCCTGACCATGCAACACATCACTCATAATTTTCATCCCGTGCAATGGGATCAGGATCCGGAACACGAGTTCGTCCTGGCGGGAAAACAGGGTGTGTTCCTCTTCGATTCGGCCAAGGGATGGCATGGCCATCCCATCGCCGGTGGAGGCCTGGACGGTCCGGATGCGCCCGGCGCCGGCGAAGTGCGTGACGGGAAGCTCCCAGGTGGACGGCGCTACCTCGCAACCGTCGAGCCATGGCATGGGAACAGCGCGGTGATCTATGCCGAGAACAAAGCCACCGACCGATGGGAACGCCGTGTGGTCGATGGGACCATTGTGGACGGCCATGCGGTGGCTTGTGGCGACGTGCTCGGTCTGGGTCATGATCAGTTGGTGGTCGGCTGGCGCGCCATGAACCGGCCCGGGGTGAAGGTTGGCATCCGCCTCTACTCCCCG
>Ga0194132_10002866_pt1 | contig 31528 bp, 29 predicted proteins | sample TA2KigOf80mmetaG_FD_148612 | JGI IMG/M metagenome (GOLD analysis project Ga0194132, IMG submission 148612) | Freshwater microbial communities from Lake Tanganyika, Tanzania - TA2015054 Kigoma Offshore 80m | ecosystem: Environmental > Aquatic > Freshwater > Lake | place: Tanzania: Lake...
TGATGGTTAGACTGTTGCCAGCTGTGTTGCTCGTAGTAGTTGCGACACTAATCGTTCGATTAGCGCCTTGTGACATCATGATGTTACCGGTCACTTCGAGTGTGCTTGCCGGCGCCGTCGTCCCAATGCCCACATTCCCCGCATTGAAATAGATGTTGCTCCCGGCAGTAGTCCACTGCGAGGATCCCGCCCCAATAGCAGCAGTTCTTTGTACCGTGCCATCGGGGAACATAATCCCATCTGTCCCGGCCGAACCACTGACATGCAATCTAGCTGCCGGTGTTTCCGTGCCGATGCCAAAATTACCGTTAGCATCGATGGAGATACCACTAAGGTTGAGAGTTGCTCCTGCATTAGAACCACCAGGCGACTGTACACTGCTTGCAGCAGGGGCTGGAGTAGATGGCAACGTCGATGCGATGCTTGGGCTAACGGCGCGCGACGCCACAGCCGCAACTTTACTGGCGACGATATTGAGACCCTCGAATGATCCGTTAGTTGTTGCTAGCACAAGATCGCTGCGTGACACTGAGCTGCCGGCGTAGGCCGTCACCACACTATCAACAGCAGCCTCCGCACCGGACGTCACTTCAGCCGCGAAAAAACGGATGCTATCTGATTCAATGGAGAAGACATCGAGGTTTTCCGTCATCGACGAGACGAGCACTGTGATGGCTCGTCCGATACTTCCGTTGCTAGGCAATAATGCTGCGATAGAGCCAAGGCCCCTGACGGCACCCTCAGATGCGCTGCGTATTAACGAGCGCTTGTCACCTGCACCAGCAGGGAGAGCTGCAACTCCAGTCGTGATACCTGCAGCAATGGCCGGTAGGTCGTATTGAAGGATGGTCGCTTCGTTAGATCCGGTTTCCCCCACTTGAGCGACTATAGACTGTGAGACATCATCGATGACGTGCGCCATGTCACTGACTGGAATCACAGAATTAGCCAGGGATCTGACAGCGCCGTTGGCTATGGCCGTATGGGCGGTGGCCTTAGCTGTCATACCTACTGTCGCGGAACCTTGCGGTAGATTGGCGGCATCAAGATCCTTTAGACTTGCAAAGAGTCCGCTTGCCATGAGCCCTGTCAGGGCGCTGACACGGCCGTGATCGTTGATGCTGATGGGCGCGACCGGCAGAGCACTTGCTGCACCGTAGATGATGACACCTACCAGTTTGGTAGCATCTGTCGATGTGCTTACGCCGGCAGCTATTACAGCATCGGTCGCTGCTTTGCTCACCACCATGGCATCAGATTCACTCAGACTATTTTGATCCGCATGCTCGCCAGATGGCCCCACTGCCATCACCATGTCTTTGATCAACCGCTCCGCTAACGTCGATAATCTGGCTGCTGGATCTTGGCCGTATTGGTCGTAAGTGTCTTCCGTCGTATCGTTGCCGTCATCGACCTGCAGCGGCGATCTTTTTTTGGTACATGTAAAAGTCAAAAGGCCGAGCGCAATCATGAGTCCCGTTGCTAGTAGCGAACGAAAATCCTGACGCACACCTAATTTTGTCATCCAGCCCTTCACGTCTCAGGACACCTTTTGCAGCATCAAATCGCTGTGCATATTTTTATGTCTCGTTTATCGGCAGAACTAATTCCTCCTTTAGGATCTAACTTTCCGAACTTCCTGAGAGAAATAGAATCATGTGGGGCCGCAAAGATGCCTAAAGGACTGCACGTGTCTGACCGATACCAAAATATAGTCACAGGTAAACATTTGGTATTTGGATCAATGGAGTGATCTTAAGCACAAGATTTCGTCAATTTACCGCTGGCGCGGTAGTCGCCGTAGCGGCATGGAGTTATTCATGCCCAAGCTACGCTGAGGCTATTTTTTCTGTTTTCTCGTCAAGCAAGAGCACCTCTGTCGTCTACAACCTGAGCGATGGTTCAAACTCCACTAAAATAGTAAACGGTCAGGAATACGGTGTGATTTTCGGTTATAAGCCATGGCACAAAATCCCTGCATCTTTTGGCCTGATGACCACGTATTACGCGCTCAATACTGGCTCAGTTGCCACGGCTATAGCTGAAGATGACCTCGGTGACTCCCTCAAGTTTTTCGGCGTATCGGGGAGTGGCTCCCTATCAGGCTTGCTCTATGGTCCCCACCTAACTTTGTGGTATCCGAGCCACTACGTGCAGCCGTATCTACGGGTCGGCATGCTGATGGGTGAGGAGGAAAACTCACTGCGTAGTGATGCAGCCACATTAGGTAACGTCTCACCCGCACGGTCTATCAAGGGCCAGCACATCGATACTTTTGAGGTGAATGCAAACTTCATTAGCATAGGATTCTCTATGAGCCCGATCAGGATCCTGCGCCTCAACCATGACCCCAACTTCCCTGTCGTCGCCACTGAGCATCATGTGTATACATTTGCGCTGTTTGGTGAATATGCGACCGAAATGGGTACCAGAACCCTGATCGCCACCTCGCGCTCAAGAGCATCAACGATGGACAACACAACTACAACTACAGATGCGAGCAGGATCTCGGCGAAAGAGCTTATAGACCAAGATGCACAAGCAACGAGTATCCGCTTCGGTATTGAATATCGGTTCTAGTCGCTCTTTGCCATCGCTGCGAGTCCCGCCGCCAGGTCAATCACTTCGATTTTGGCCTTAAATTTTTTGCTAAGTTGCGACCTCAGGAATTTCTCCTCTGTAGCCTTCGCGATCGCATCTCTATCCCTAGCAGTCAACTTAGTCATTTTAATTTCACTGACAATAATTTCCTGACCATTTGCCGAGGCGTAGCGGACACCATCAAACTCAAGACCAGGCTCCCAATATCGCGATGCATGTGGGAATAAGGCAACAATGTCTGACTCAAACATTCTCGAGGCATGGTCGCTGATGATCCTCCGCTTGTCAGCCGCCGTGTAGAGTTCCCAGCGTGACCGATGCGGAGAATAACAACCAAACCAGAAGGCCAAGCAGTGATCATGCAATTTATATAGAGATCTCTTCGTAGTCCTTGCCGATTCGCCAAACGGAATTTCACGCTTGATAAGAGATGCATCGCGCAGCAGCTGGAGTGGCCCTGACAGAGAAGTTTGTTTAACACCCATGCGCGATGCTATTTCCGATGGTCGATTGACGCCGCGTCCAACCAACTCGAGTATGGATTTGGCCTGATCGCCGACGATGTTCTCATCTTTGAGGAGGCGTTCGGGTTCGTACTCTAGTCGCGACCCAACCTCGAAGTAAAGGCGATCCGCAAGCTCTATGATATTCGCTTTTTTGTCGATAAATTCCCAGTATTTTGGGATGCCACCGACCATAGCAAATCGCAGATAAGTATCCAAAGAGTCGGGATTTAGTCCGAGCTTCTGACAGAAATAGCGGTACTGCATCGGCTGGACGTGCATCACCTCCCCAGCCCGCTCAAAGAGCGGAGACTGCGCGTTGAGAAAGATGTCGTGCATCATAGTCTGCGATGAACCAAGTAAGATTAGCTGAAAATTCTTTGGACGATCATGATCAATCCATTTTTGTAACCTTGATGGTAGGGACGAATTCGAGCGCAACAAATAGGGAAACTCATCGATGATGAGCGTGCACTTCGTGCTAACTGTTTTCAGTAGGGCAAGCAACTCGGACCAGCTAGATACAGGTACTGACGGTAGGAGACCAGTCAAATCCTCAGTGAGCTGCGCAATCTGCAGTGCTTCGGTCCCTTCGATGGCCTGACTATAGTAGACGCTGTCCGGAGACTTTTGACGTCGTGCAAATTCTTTGACCAGGGCCGTTTTACCGACGCGGCGACGCCCGTAAATGACCGAAAGCCCACTCGGCCGAGCCCCTAAGATTTTCAACTCACTGACTCTATTGATAAAAGTCATTTATGGTCCCCAATAATTATTATCAGTAACAATAATTATTGTCAGCCATCATCCGTCCGGGCGTCAACCAGCTTCCGCCGCGTCACCGCCCCGCCAAACGCTTTTTGAGAGGCTCTAACCGCTCTGCTTTTAGCTGCTGCGGCTTCGCGATAGCCAATGCTGTGGCCAAGTCCTTTGGCAATGTGCCGAGGATTTCCATCTCGTAGCTCATCCAAACACCAAACTCCGCGTAGACGAGGTCACGCATCGCGAGCGTGAGCTCTAGAATGTCGCGGCTACTGGCGCCCTGGTTATAGACAAAGTTTGCATGGTGATGACTGACGACCGCACCACCTTGGCGGCGGCCTTTTGCTCCTGCAGCAGCGAGCAGCATGCCGCTGGGAATTCCCACCGTGTAATCGTTTTTAAAGACACAACCGCACGACGGGAAGTCGAACTGGCCCTTGCTCTGGCGGTCGTCCTCGCAGTGACGCATCACGCGCGCGATGTCTTTGGCGTCTCCGGCTTTGAGCTGAAGCTCGACACCGATGATGATGTCGCCGTTCTCCATAAACACGGTATCTTTATAACCGCGAAACATCTTGGGATCAGCGTACTCGCGCCGCTCGCCACTTCGCGTCACTGTAATGACTTTAGTGGCGATCTGGCTGATCTCACCACCGTAGCACCGCGCGTTCATGCGTACGGTCCCACCAATCTGACCGGGGAGACGGTTCATCCAGGCGGCACCGGCAAGACCATGCTTCAACGCGAGCTTAGCTATGGCGGTGTTTTCAACCCCTGCGCCCGCAATAATCTTATCGCCCACAACCTTGATGTCGCTAACCGCAGTCAAGACGACAACTGCACCAGCAAAGGGCTCGTCCATGACGAGCGAGTTGGTGCCTGCACCGAGCACAATAAGGGGGAGCCCCGTCGTCTGCGCCTCGCTAAGCTGCGCTGCCAATTCCGCTGCATCCTGCGGTTGGTACAGCACATCTGCTGGGCCACCGGTCTTGTAGTAGGCAAAGTCCTTGAGCAGCACTTGCTTAAGAGTCGGCATAATTAGTGGTCTTCGTCGGGGAAGAGACTAAACAGATCTCGTTGATAGGCGTTGTACGTTACGGCATCAGTCAGCACGAATGTGATGCGCTTCACCGCCGGCGTCGGCCTTGACGACGTGAGAAAAGCTTTCACCGTCGCAAGCGCCTCGGACGCTCCTCCGCTCTCACCCTCGATCACTACATGCCGGTGACCAAGCTGGTCAGCCTCAGCCAAACTGGCAAGGGTCGCTCTTGCCGTGTAGTCACGGACAAAAGAGCGGCTGTCCCCTTGCCAAAGATCGATCGAAGCGCCGTGATAGCGGCGAATTCCCAACATAAGAGTCGCCTAACTCAGCGCAAACGTTTAGCCAACACTGCCGCCATATCAGCCGGGGAATCCACCACGGACACGCCAGCTTCGCGCAGCGCTTCCATCTTCTCAGCCGCGGTACCGTGACCGCCCGAGATGATGGCTCCAGCGTGACCCATGCGCTTGCCGGCAGGGGCTGTCTGCCCTGCGATAAAGCCTGCGACTGGTTTTTTGACGTTTTCCTTGATGAACTGGGCCGCTTTGATCTCGAGGTCACCACCGATCTCACCGATCATGATGATGCCCTTGGTCTCCGGGTCCTCTTCGAACATCTGCAGCACTTCGATAAAGTTGGTGCCGTTGATGGGGTCACCACCGATACCGATACACGTCGTCTGGCCTAGACCAAGCGTTGTGGTTTGATGCACAGCTTCGTAAGTCAGAGTGCCGGACTTGGAGACGATACCGACTTTGCCACGCTTATGGATGTAGCCCGGCATGATGCCGATTTTACATTCATCTGGCGTGATAATGCCCGGGCAGTTAGGTCCGATAAGGCGCGATTTCGAACGGTCTAGAGCTTTGCGCACCGGCACCATATCCATGACCGGGATACCCTCGGTGATGGCGACGATCAGTTCGATTTCTGCCGCGATCGCCTCCAGAATGGCATCAGCTGCAAACGGCGGTGGTACGAAGATCATCGAGGCGTTGGCGCCGGTCTTCTCCCTAGCCTCAGCCACTGTGTCGAACACGGGGAGACCAATATGTGTGCTACCGCCCTTGCCCGGGGTCACACCGCCGACAAAGCGCGGTGCATATTCATGGGATAACTTGGTGTGGAACTCACCGGACTTGCCGGTGATGCCTTGAGTGATAACGCGCGTATGTTTGTTGACTAAGATAGCCACTGTGTCTTCTCCTTTGCTGCCACGAGGCAGGTAGATCCGCTGCTTTAGCCTTTGCGAGCTGCTTCGACCACTTTGCGTGCACCGTCGTTCATATCTGTTGCCGCGGTCAGCCTTAGTCCCGACTCCTCGAGCATCTTACGACCGAGCTCAACGTTAGTGCCTTCGAGACGGACCACCACGGGGACCTTGACGCCAATGTCACGGGCCGCAGCGATGACGCCGTCGGCGATCACGTCACAGCGCATGATGCCGCCGAAAATGTTGACGAACAGAGCCTTCACCTTGCTGTCTGACAGCAGGATCTTGAAGGCGTTGGTCACCATTTCTTTGGTGGCACCACCACCGACGTCGAGGAAGTTGGCCGGGCTACCGCCGTTGAGCTTGATGATGTCCATGGTCGCCATCGCTAGACCGGCGCCGTTAACAAGACAGCCGATGTTGCCGTCAAGGCCGATGTAGTTGAGGCCGTATTTGGAGGCCGCCACTTCACGCGGGTCCTCTTCCGAAAAGTCGCGCATCGCCTCAATGTCTTTATGACGGTAGAGGGCGTTATCATCGAAGTTCATCTTGCCGTCGAGTGCCAGCATCTTGCCCTGCTTAGTCACCACCAGGGGGTTGATTTCAAGGAGTGAGTAGTCGTACTTGATGAACATCTTGTAGAGCTTGTCGACAAAGTTGTGCAGCTCTTTACTAACTTCGGGCGATAGCCGCATCGCGTAGGACAGCGTGCGCAGGTGGAAGGGCTTCAGGCCCACCGTCGGATCGACACGCACGGTGACGATCTTCTCCGGATGTTTCGCTGCGACTTCCTCGATGTCCATCCCGCCCTCAGTGGAGAACATGATGGCTACCGACGCCGACTCGCGATCGACGAGCATCGACAGGTAGTACTCCTTGTCGATGTCGCTGCCTGCCTCGACGTAGACTTTATGTACGATTTTGCCCTCGGCACCGGTTTGCGGGGTGACGAGTCGCATGCCGATCATCTTGGCTGTGACTTCGCCGCACTCTTCCGGTGATTTAACCAACTTAACACCGCCGGCCTTGCCGCGGCCACCCGCGTGAACTTGGGCCTTGACCACGGCCACTTTGACGCCGAGACGGCGCATGGCGAATTCAGCCTCGGTCGGGTTATGCGCTAGGTAGCCCTCAGGCACCGGCACGCCGTTTTGTGCGAACAAGCTCTTTGCTTGGTATTCATGGATGTTCATGCAGTGCGTCCCCTTCGCCTAAAACCGCAGAATTTTCGTGCAATGGGACCAAGGCTAGCATATTATTAGGATCCTTTGCAGCATCGGACTTTATCATGACCCGTTCAAATCGACTTCGTACACCCCGCGTTCTGATTGCCGGTGGCGCTGGCTTTATTGGCAGCCACCTTTGTGACCGTTACCTCGCAGCCGGCTGGGACGTGATCTGCTTGGATAACTTTCACACCGGCACCAAGGACAATGTGCACCACCTCATGGGGCACCCGCGCTTTGAGCTGGTCCGTCACGACATAGTTGAGCCGTACCTGGCTGAGGTCGATTTGATCCTCAACTTCGCCTGTCCGGCTAGCCCCGTACATTACCAGGAGAATCCGATTAAAACGCTGAAGACCAGCGTCTTGGGGACGATGAACCTCCTGGGCCTTGCACGCCGTGTTGGAGCGCGGTTTATGCAGGCCAGCACGTCGGAGGTCTACGGCGATCCGCTGCAGCACCCGCAGACGGAGGCCTACTGGGGCAACGTGAACCCGATCGGCATACGCAGCTGTTACGACGAGGGCAAGCGCGCGGCCGAGACCTTGTGCTTTGACTACCATCGGCAGCACGGTGTCGATATCCGCGTCATCCGTATCTTCAACACCTACGGTCCCCGGATGGCAGCTGATGATGGCCGTGTGGTGAGTAATTTTATTGTGCAAGCTCTCCGAGGTGAGGACTTAACGATTTACGGCGACGGCAGCCAGACGCGGTCCTTCTGTTTCGTCGACAATCTGGTGGACGGCATTATCCGGTTCGCTGCTAGCACGGGCGAGACTGGACCAATCAACCTTGGCAACGACGGCGAGTTCACGGTGCGTGAGCTGGCCGAAGAGGTGCTGAAGCAAGTCGGCGGCAAATCTAAGATCGCTTACCTACCGCTGCCGAGTGACGACCCTAAGTGCCGGCGTCCTAACCTAAGCAAGACTAAGGCCGTGCTCAAGGGGTGGGAGCCGACCATTCCGCTGGCGCAGGGCATCAGTCGCACGATCGATTACTTCCGTGCGTCATTGGCTCAACACGCAGCGACTAAGCATCTCGGGTGACTAGATGGCGCGCGCTGACAAGTCATCGATAGAGACCTTCGACTTTCCGGCCGGTCATGTGCTGGCCAAAAAGTACGAGGTCATGTCACGCCTGGGCTCGGGCTGGGAGGGTGAGGTCTACCTGCTTAAGGAGAATGCGACGGGTATTGAGCGCGCTGCTAAGTTCTTCTACCCCGAGCGCAACAAGCGCAATAAGACTATCAACTTCTACGCCAAGAAGCTGCACAAGCTGCGCGACTGTCCGGCGTTGATCCAGTACCACACGCAGGAGATCATCCACTACGGCGGTCACGACATCTCATTCTTGGTGTCGGACTATGTCGAGGGCGAGGTACTGCAGGATTTTGTGCGACACCAGCCGGGTAAGCGGCTCGACTCATTTCAGGCCCTGCATGTGCTCCACAGCTTGACGGTGGCGTTAGAGGCGATACACCGTTTGCAGGATTATCACGGGGATTTGCATCCCGGTAATGTGATCATCAGGCGCCGCGGTCTCAGTTTTGATGTTAAGCTGCTCGACTTCTTTCACTGGGGAGCACCTAGTCCACTCAACATCCGCGATGACGTGTACGATGTGGTGCGGATCCTCTACGAGATTACTGGTGGCAAGGCGCGTTATCAACGGCATCCGCCCGAGATCAAGGCGATCATACTTGGGCTTAAGCGCTCCCTAATCTTAAAGAAGTTCCGCACCATCACGATGCTGCGTGAGCACCTTGAGACGCTGCAGTGGGAGAGCATTTGACGGAGGAGCCGGTCGAGGGCGAGTTAGGCGGCGATTACGTGCCGTCGCCGGAAGACTTCCTGCCGTCGTCCCCCAAGCCGCTCAGCCGTTTAAATCAGAGGCCTAGCCTGGCCGCGCTCAAGCCGGCGCTCATCGCATTTGGGCTATTTTTGATCCTTAGTTTGCACGATTGGCTGGTGCCTGATGCTGATGGCCTCTGGGCTAGTAACGCTAGGGTCCTCGGCCAGCACGAGTATTGGCGTCTCATCACGGCGCTCTGCGTGCATTCTGACGTCGGCCATCTCCTCGCCAATGCGCCCCTTTTTCTCATCTTTGGTTGGTATCTTCGTGCCTTTTTCGGCTGGATCGCTTTCCCAGTGATTGCTGTGGTGATCGGCGCCCTGAGTAATCTGATTACGGTTTACTCGTATTCCCCTGATACGGAGCTCATCGGAGCATCCGGCATGCTCTACGGGATGGTCGCCATGTGGCTAGTCCTGTACGTGAAGTACGAGGACACACTGCCCTGGGGCGTGCGCCTGCTGCGCGCGGTGGGAGTGTCGCTACTGCTACTGTTCCCCACGACCTTTAGGGAGGAGACGAGCTACACGGCACATCTTGCGGGATTTTTGTTAGGCGTAGGATTTGGGATTCTGGGAGTTTGGTGCAAAAGTATCATCCGACTGCAGAGATCCCTTTGACCCTGTCTTCAGCCTCTTTTTTCAGTCTGTCATTAATCCAATTTTTGATCACAGCTTGACGAGGGATCTGCAATTTGTTTGCCTCGAAATCCAAGGCGCGAACCATCCAAATTGGAAAGTCGACATTTACTTTAAAGACAGCATTCTCCTCGCTCATGAATTCGCTGATATCCTCACCGCTATCGAATAAAGCAGCAAGGCGATCCGATGAAATACCTTCAGCTTTTACATTGGACTTCTTCGTACTTGATTTTTTTTTAGAGGCCATATTTGCTCCTTTCGCGTTCATTCAGCCGTCGAAATGAAAGAATCCTGATGACACGAGACCCGTCACCTCTTGTACGAATTACATACATTGCTCCCCACACTCGACCGTTTATTTCACCCGCTCGAAGGTAAACCTGCTCACCCGAATTAACATTTAATTTAGCTTCAACCCCGTCCACATCCCAAAGCTTCGCAGCCTCATTAAAACCCATCAACCGCTCTGGGTCGGATTTATTCCTTACGCTTTTGGGCTCATCCCACTCGAATTGCGGCACGCCACAGCCTCCATTGTATACCTACCAAATACCATATCGGTATATCCATAATAATTCTTTAAGACACATATCTCGCCCAAGAATAAGAAGCAGATCCCCAAACCGCACAGTAAGGACCATAGTTTCTATTGATTTTTAATAGAATCTATAATATCCAAGCCCCCATCAGGGGCCCGTACCCATCTTAAGCCCCAGAACACAACCACCTGATATTATTGCAAAAGAAGACTATCATGACACAACGCTGTGGCTACGTCGCACTCCTGGGTCGCCCCAATGCCGGTAAGAGCACCCTCCTCAACGCTCTCGTCGGGGATAAACTGGCCGTTGTTAGTCGCAAGCCACAGACGACGCGTAACCGCATTCTTGGGATTGCGCAGCACGAAGAGGCGCAGATTCTATTTCTCGATACGCCCGGGTTACACAAAGACCGCGGTCGCAACTTGATCAACACAGTGATGAACCGGGTCGCTCTGCAGGTAGCGAGCGAAGCCGATCTCATTGTGTACCTTGTCGACATCATGGTTGGGTTTAGTCCTGAGGATGAAAAATTTCTCGGTCGCATCCTAAACAGCAGCAAAGCACCTGTGCTGATTCTTGCCGCCAAGGCTGACGCCATTCAAAAAGCCGAGCGCGCCTCAGGACTTGCTGGCATCAGCCTACGTATGGAGGCCTTCTTCGCTACGGAAGAGATGGCGCCGCACCTAAGCCGCCTTCTACAACCGGATCCCGTGCCACTTTCCGGCAAGCGTCCAGAGGACGTTGCTGAACTACGCGAATTCATGGCCGATCAACTCCCCGAAGGACCATGGCTATTTGCCGCTGACGACCTAACCGACATGCCGCGTAACTTTATCTGCGCGGAGCTTATCCGTGAGCAGATCTTCCGCCAGATTGGTCAGGAGATCCCCTACGGTACGGCGGTTAAAGTGCTACGCGTTGAGATGAAGCCCGAGATCGTGGTTGTCGAGGCCAAGGTGCTTCTCAGTCAAAAGAGCCATAAGCCGATAATCCTCGGCAAGGGTGGCAGTCGGATCAAGGCGATTGGTTCCGCGGCGCGAGAATCTCTCCAGCAGCACTTTGATCAAAAAGTGTACCTCGACCTCAACGTCGGTGTGGCTGAGGGTTGGATCGATGATCAGCGTCTGATCGCTGAACTTGCTAACATCAGTGAAGACATGCTTTTGCAGCCAGAGGCCTCAGAGTCGCCACTGCACTAGGATGACCAGCGCCGATGGGAACCGACACAGAATTCACCGCCAAAGCTACGCGTCACTGGACCAAGGAGCGCGAGGCTAAGATCACTGGTGGTAAAGACTGGTTGATTAGGCCGAGCGAGAGTGCGCCGGTACTGCGTGCAGTCGGCCTACTTAACGCTGACGCGTCGATGTCAGCTGACGCGGTGCGTAAATTCTCGCAGATCAATCATATGCTCACCTTGCTGCGGCCAGTGCTCGAAGACTTGGTCGCCCGTCACCAACAAGTCCGCGTCGTCGACGCCTGCTGCGGTACGTCGTATCTCAGCCTTTTGCTCGCCTGGCTACTGCGCCACAAGTGGCATAAGGATGCGCAGATCATAGGGATCGACGCTAACGCCAAAGTCATTGCGACCAGTCAGCAGCGAGCCGTCGCCCTTGGGCTCGGCGATATGCTGCGTTTTACTGCGGCGCGTGTCGGGGATAGACCGTGGCATGACATCTACGGCGCGCTATTTCCAGTTGCCAGTGACGGCGAGATATCTGCCGCGCCGAGACCGCACTTAGTTATTTCACTCCATGCCTGCGATACAGCTACTGATCACGCGATGGCCTTTGCTGTGCACGCTAAGGCAGATGCTATGGCCTTTGCTCCGTGCTGCCATGCCGAGCTTGCACGCAAATGGAAGGATCTTGCGGAGTCCAAGACTTTGCATCCATTTAGCCCGATCTTTCAGACGCCCAACATCCGCCGCGAGACGGCGGCACATTTCACCGATACCATGCGGATGCTTTTACTCCGCAGCCGCGGCTATGAAGTGACGGCCACGGAATTTGTACCAGCGGCGCATACTGTGAAAAACCGGCTCCTCCTTTGTCAGCGTCGAGGCCAGTATTTAAAGAGCGCCGGCGTTGAATTCTCGGAGATGAAGGCGGCTCTGCTCAACACCGGGATCATCCTCGAAGATCTCCTTAAATAAGGATCGATTTAGCAGATGATCAAGATCGCCGATGATTTGGCTGCCCAAGGTTGGGCCAAGTATGAGGGATTCCTGTCCGACACTGAGTGGCGGGGGCTGGTGGCCGACATTGACCAACTTAAAGCAGCTGGCCTGATGCGTGCCTCTGGTGTTGGGCGTGCCGACGACTTTCAACTCAATAGCTCCGTACGCTCCGATCTCATTTACTGGCTAGACACTGGCGCGCTAACTCCGGCACAGGGGATCGCCCTGGCACGCCTTGAAGACCTGCGGCAGACGCTTAACCGCGAGCTTTACATGGGACTACGTGAGTTAGAGGCCCACCTCACCCACTATGGACCCAGTGGTCACTACGATAAGCACGTCGATAACTTTCAAGGTCAATCGACGCGCATACTCTCGTGCATCGTCTATCTCAACGACAACTGGCAACCCGGCGACGGTGGTGAACTACGTATTTATGCCGCCGACGCGCCGGAGCGCCTGGTGGCGACAGTGGAACCGCGTGCTGGCACCTTGGCTTGTTTTCTCAGTCGTGATATCCCGCATGAAGTAGCGACGACGACCAGGGATAGGCTGAGCATGACAGGTTGGTTCAGGTGAGTGACGCGATCAAAAATATTACACGCGTGGCCGTTTCTGCCGCGAGCTTCGTCAAGAACGCTATGCTCGTGAGCGAACTTCGTGAGCTTGGTGTTGAAGTGATTCTCAACCCGCTCGGCCATGTGATGACGCGGGATGAGCTCATACATTTTTGGCGTGACACCAATCCCGATGCTGCCATCGTCGGCACTGAGTTAGTTGATGCCGCGGTGCTTGACGCTGCACCGAATCTTAGGGTTATCGCCAAATACGGCGTCGGCTTAGACAACATAGACGAAGCTGAACTATCATGTCGAGATATCACCCTGGCTTGGACGGGTGGCGTTAACAAGAGGGCTGTGTCTGAGCTCGTTCTTGCATTTGCGCTAGGTCATTTTCGTAATGCTGCCGCGAGCATTGATCTCATGCGCCACGGTCAATGGGTCAAAGACGGTGGGCGCCAGCTTTCTAATCTGCGCGTCGGTATCGTCGGATTTGGGCATGTTGGCTCTGATTTAGCCTTACTGCTTAAGGCCTTCGGAAGCGACGTAGTGTGTCACGATATATTAGATAAGGCGCATGAGGCAGCTAAAGTGGGCGCAAGACAAGTGAGTTATGATGACCTCCTCACAAGTGCCGACATGATCACTTTCCACGTGCCTGCCACGGCATTAACGCTCGGTATGTTTGGCGCGCGCGAGCTGGCCCGCGTCAAGCAATCAGCACTGATCGTCAATACCTCAAGGGGATCTGTGCTTGATTTTGATGCCACCACCCAAGCACTGCTGAGAGGTCGCATCGGTGGCCTTGCGGTCGATGTATACCCATCGGAGCCATTCAAGCTATCTCCTGAGTTAGCGGCATGCTCACGCCTTTACGCTACGCCTCACATCGGCGGTAATACGCGCGAGGCTGTGCTGGCTATGGGACGCTCTGCAATCGCGGGGATCCGTACATTTCCCTGCACTAAGAAGGTGAGAAGGTGACACGGTTATAAGATTTGGTCTGGCCCTCACCGTTGATTGTGGCAGAATAGCCCGACAAACAGACAGATTGAGCGACAGACAGACACCAATCGGGGGGGAGAGCCATCATGACCACCGCAGACCAAACGGGCCAGCCTGTGCTCACGGCGGAGCGCACACTTGGTGCCGGGTCCGACTACGCGGATGAGATAGACCTCATCGATATTATTGGCTTTATGTGGCGCTGGCGTAAAACCATCGTCAGCTGCACCTTAACTGGTTTGGCTTTGGGCGGCGGGATTTGGGCCGTTAAGCATAGGCCCGTCGGTGCTCCCGATGCCGTCGCGGGTCAGTGGACGGCAGTGGTCAGTCCGGCCACAGAGGGATTCCAGACTGCGCTGATTGCGACCAATTTGACGGCGTTCCTCAAGACCGAGGCTGGTGCCCAGGCTTTGTTTGAGAATCCGTCCATCATCGGCGCGACCCTTAACGAGGGGCAGCAAAAGCGCCTCGCCAGTCAGCAGCAGTCAGGCAGTGGTGCCTTGCGCGGTATCGAAGTCAAAGGTACGCAACTGCTTATCAGCCTAGACTGCTCGGCTGGCTGCGAGGCCGCTGCCCTAGAGAAGTCGGTACCAATTGCACTTAATCGGGCGATTGCAGCGTTTAACCTCAAGTATGCAGAGCCCTACGAAAAGGCTCAGGAAGAGGTGGCCCTGCGGCAGCTGGAGCTCGGCTCCATCAAGACCCAGGCATTGAAATTGTACAACAAACACTCGGGCCTAGGACGCGACTACAGTGAGTTCGTCATCACCGGTCTCGGCGCCGCATTAGCGACCGACAAGACTGGCGACGTCGTTACCTTCCTGCTCGGTCCTGTACCTGCGACAGAGCCTCTACGGATTAAGCTGATTAACCAGCAGTCCGAGGCGCAGGTAGCTTACGCAGCGGCGCAGGAGCAGCTTAAGTTGGTTAAGACCGGCTCGGGCGTCGAGACGCTTACTCGGCTACCATTACTGAGCACCGGCTCCGAGCTGAAGCAAGCGTCGGCGCTACCTTTGCCCGTCAGCGGTAAGGGTCTTAACAACGTCTTTGTGGCGGTGGTCCTTGGCACCATCCTAGGCGGTATGGCTGGGATCTTTGTTGCGGCAATCAGGGCCTTTTTCCGCTCCAATGCGGCGCGGCTTAGGTCTGTACTGGCAGGCGCTGGCACCAACTGAATTTTTTGACGGAATTTCGGTAGATAAACCAAAAATAGTTGCGTATAGACCTCCCCACACGTGCGTGACTTACGCCTTGGGGAGGACTTTTTCGTTGATGCGCCTTACAAATACATCATTGATTCTAGCAAGTTTCCTCGCTCTAGCGGCTAGTGCCCGGGCTGAGTCCAAGTGGTGGCAAAAGAGCACCGTATACCAAATCTATCCACGTTCGTTTCAGGACAGTAACGGAGACGGCGTCGGCGATCTCAATGGGATCACTGAGCGCCTTGATTACCTGGCCGATTTGGGTGTGGATGCGCTGTGGATATCACCCTTTTATCCGTCGCCGATGAAGGACTTTGGCTACGATATTGCTGACTTTTCTGGCGTCGATCCGCTCTTTGGCACGCTCGCTGACTTTGACCGTTTAGTTGCTGCAGCACACGGTCGTGGGATGCGCATCATCATGGATTACGTCCCTAATCACTCATCGGACGAGCATCCTTGGTTCAAAGAATCCCGTAGCTCCCGCACTAATCCCAAACGCGACTGGTATATCTGGCGCGACGGCCGTGGCGGTAATCAGCCGCCATCAAACTGGCTAAGCGTCTTCGGTGGCTCGGCTTGGACTCTCGATCCCGTGACCGGTCAGTATTACTACCATCAGTTTTTGGCGGAACAACCTGATGTCAACTGGCGTAACCCCGACGTTCAGCGCGCGATGCTCGCAGCGATGAAGTTTTGGCTAGATCGAGGTGTAGACGGTTTTCGCGTCGACGCGATTAATCATGCCTTCGAGACCGAGGAACTGCGCGACGAGCCATTGAACCCGAGTTACGACGACACCAAACCTGAGTACGACTCGTTGTTCCATCCGTACACCACGGACCAACCCGGCAATCACGACGTGGTGCGCGCGATGCGCAAATTAGTCGATCGGTACGCAGGTGACCGCGTTTTAATCACTGAGGCCTATCTGCCCTACGATCGCCAAGCCCTCTACTACGGCACGAGAAGCGCGCCCGAGGCGCAGCTGCCGTTTAACTTTCAATTACTAGAGTTGCCGCAATGGACCGCTGAGGCTGTAGCTAAAAAAGTTAACGAGTACGAGGCAGCGCTCCCGGCACATGGCTGGCCCAATTATGTCCTGAGCAATCACGACAAGCCACGCCTCGCTTCACGCCTACCCACTGGTCAAGTACGCATCGCAGCGATGGTGCTACTCACACTGCGTGGGACACCAACGCTTTATTATGCTGACGAGCTTGGTGCTCCTAATGTTGTGATACCGCCGGAACGCGCACGGGATCCCGTCGAGCTCAAGGCACCAGGTAAGGGCTTCGGTCGCGATCCGTCACGCACACCGATGCTCTGGGACACGACTGCGTATAGCGGTTTCAGTACTGTCGAACCTTGGCTGCCAGTCGAACCAAATTACGCCGCCCTCAACGTCGCCACGCAGACGAGTGACCCGAGCTCAGTGCTGTCTCTTTACAAAGCACTGCTTAAACTACGGCGATCTAACACGGTGCTCAATGTTGGTAGCTATAAACAGATTGCCGCACCCGCGGGCGTCTTTGCCTTCGTGCGTCAAGATGGCGCCAAGAAAGTGCTCGTCGCACTTAACTTCACGGCGGCATCTGCTTCGTTAGATCTTGGTGACCTTCGTGGCACGGTGGCTCTCACTTCCGTCATGGATGGTCGCGTCGGTGAGCAGGTTTCTGAAAGATTAGCGCTGCGTCCCAATGAGGGCGTGGTGGTCGAGCTTTAAAGAAAGAATTCGGGAAGAAAGCCAGCATAGTACAAAGGCAAGGTCAGCAAGTCACCTTGGATGCCGCCTGCAGTGCCCACCAGCTTGATGGAACGAGTTGGCTTATAGCGCAAACGAAAGTTGTCTAGACTTTTAGACCGCGTACGTTTGCCAGATTTAACCTCGATCGGAGTGGCAAATTCGCCGCCACTAGGGAAAAGGAACTCAATTTCGGCATCACCGGCAGAGCGCCAAGTGTACAACTTTCGTGCTGGTAATGCCTTCAGCTCATTAGCCACAAAATTCTCAGCAATGTATCCTTTGTAATCATATTTTGCGTTCAAATGCTGATTAAGTGAGATACCAAGCTGTGCTGAGAGTATACCCATGTCGAAGACATAGCCTTTAAAATGGGATTCATGAGTAATTAAGGGAACGGTCGGATCTTTGACAATAAAGCTACGGTGCATCATCCGCATTTGCTCAAGCCACACTATTGGTCCTTCAAGCTCAGCGTAGGATTTCTTTTTGGGCAGTACGTTTTTAAATTTAAACTTCTGCACGGACCCATCGATAAACTGCGCTAGTTGATTTGGTAGATTTTGAAATACACCTACAATTTGCGGCGCATTGCGGCCTGAATATTTACCAAAATCGAGATGATAACTATCAATAAGTTGCTCTTGTAGCACTCTTACTGCCTGAGCTCCCTCCACAGGTGAATACTGACGCTTTTTGGCCCAAAGTGCCACCACTTCGGGTAGTCCGCCGACATAGAAATACTCGAGTAGCAACGGCCAAATTTGGCCAAACAGTGCGGGTGAAATATCTCTCCTGCGAAAAGCTGTCACAATAGGACTATCACCGACGATAGCAAACAGAAACTCAGCAAATGTCATCGGAAACATTTCTAAAGTCTCAACCTTGCCCACTGGGAAACTCTGCATAAGTCCGATATAAGAACCGGTGGCAACGACCTTAGCCTGTGGCAAGTCCTCATTAAAATATTTCAGCGACGTAATCGCTTCACCACAGGCCTGGATCTCGTCAAAAAAAATCACATCGTTTTGCAAATCAATTTCGTGATTAGCGAATAATGCCAGCTTCTTAATCAATTCGTTTGGATTCAACGTCTCTTGAAAAAGGCTGGCGAGTGAACGGTTTTTCTCAAAATTAAAAATATGAAGCTTCCGGCAGTGCGGCATGAGCGTATTCTGGACGGTATAGGTCTTGCCTACCTGTCTGGCGCCCATAATCAGCAACGGCTTGGTTCCGGATTTAAGCCACTGGTTGATCACCGCTGCTACGACACGATACATATCCGCACCAATCTCAATTAAATCTTTTAAAACAGGGCGTTGACAGTATTCTGAAGGCGAGTCCGAAGTCCCGGCTGCTCGACAGCCTTGATCACTCCTAAGATATAATACAGCATTTCAGACTTTTTGGTGCCTAAAAGTCGGACTTTTTATATTTTTAAGGGGTATACTTTTCTGACTAATACCGACCGATCATCCTAACTCGGCCAATTCATCCTCTTAAACTTCCACTCGGGGATGCTCCGGATCACCAGCATGATCCAGCGCCAGAACCAGGGGACGTAGACGACGTCACGTCCCGAAGCGATCGCAGCCACAATCACTTTGGCCACTTGATCGGGCTTAGCCCAGAGTAAACCCTTTTTGTAACTAGCTGTCATGGGGGTGTCGACAAAGCCAGGACGGATATCGATGACACTGACCCCTGCTACCGCTAGACGATTGCGTAGGCCGCTGAGAAAGACGCTCAGACCCCCCTTGGCCGCACCGTACACATAATTTGATTTACGTCCGCGGTCGCCGGCAACAGAGGTGATAACAGCAATGGTCCCGGACTTTTGCTCCTCAAAGTGATTGCCCAGGACCGTGAGCAGAGACACGTGACTGAGAAAGTTACTGGCGATGATAGCTAGCGTCTTCGGCACCGAGGCCTGCAGCGTGGCCTGCGCCCCGAGCTCCCCATGGGCTATCAGCGCTATATCTAGGCCACCGAGCGCTGCCGCTGCGTCACTGATGATTACTTCGTGACCTTTCGTATCCACTAAATCAGCGGCTACGGCGACGACTCTACAAGCTCCACGCACCTTAACGTCACTCTCGGTCGCTGCCAATTTCGCAACGTCGCGACCGACGAGATAGAGTGCTGCTCCCTGATGCGCATAGAGCCGCGCCACTGCGCCGGCCATCGATGAGGTGGCACCTAAAATCAAGACTCGCTTCATGCGGACTCCATAATGCGCTGCCAAAAACTGGACGAGAATCTGGGATCGACAAAATGCCGAAACTCCTGCCACCGCGGATAGTACTGCCTAAATGCTGCTGGGCTCATCCGCGCATCTTTCGCTATATACACACTGCCATTTGCAGCACAGGTAATCGCATCTAGCCTCTCAAATAACCGCAAAACATCGTCACCGGTGTTGGCAAAATCTAGCGCCAACGTCACGCCGTGGCGGGGGAACGACATCATCCCAAGGGAGGGTTTAGCGCCAAAGGTTTTAAGCACAGCCAAAAACGAACCAAGTCGGGCGCGGGAGATCGTGTCCAAAATCTCGCGCATCGCCGCGGTGCCACTGCTAAATGGGACGACGCATTGATACTGGTAGAAGCCGCGCTTGCCATAAATGCGGTTCCAATCGTGCACGGCATCCAGGGGATAAAAGAAGGGGTCATAAAACACTCTTGTGGCGTGATGGGTCCGAAGCTGCTTGTGATAATAGGCGAGATTGAAGGCCTTTACTGTGAGTGGATGCATGGCGACGTTGGGTAAATCCATGGGCAGGTGCCATTTTGCGTTGATAGAGGCCACGGATTTAGCTCTAGCGGCATCGATACCATCAGTCGCGTGATTGCCGCGGATAAACAGGCCGCGCCCCAAATTTCTTTTGCTAGCGAGACAATCGATCCAAGATACCGTGTACATAAATTGGTGTTCAGACTCTCGTGACAGGGCGAAGAATTCGTCTAGCCCACCAAACTTGATCACCTCTTGATCAATCAGGGGCGAGCTGATTTTTTTAAGTTGAAACTCTACCCAGGTGATTACCCCCGTTAGTCCGAGACCACCAATCGTAGCAAAGTAGACGTCCTGATTTTGCGTCGGCGAGCATTCACGCCGACTGCCGTCGGAGCGCATGAGTTCCAGCCTGCGCACCGCATGACCGAAGGTGCCATCAACGTGATGATTTTTGCCGTGCACATCGTTAGCAACAGCGCCACCTACAGTCACAAACTTTGTACCTGGTGTCACCGGGAGGAACCACCCGCGCGGCACCACCAACTCCAGCACTTCCGCCAGTGACACTCCAGCCTCGCACCGTATGATGCCGTTAACGGGATCAAAACTAATAAACCGATCTAAGCCGCGTGTGAGTAAAAGCACGCCTTGATCATTTAAACAGCTATCACCGTAGCTACGACCTAGTCCGTAGGCGAGTACAGACTTACCCTTGCCACTAATGCTATGGAGCACGTCACTCTGCCAATAGAGCGAGCGTGCTTGCGGGACCACACTACGTGGTAATCGTCCCCAGCTTTCAAGACGCGTCATCGCTAGGCCTCATATAGCTAAGGCCAGTATGCCGCAAATCACGAGGCCACAGAGCCAGCTCACCGGATCTTTAATGGCAAAGATGACAGGATCATCATGGACCTCGCCGCGCTGGGCAAGTAGCCAGATGCGGGAGCTCCAGTAGAGTAATACGGGCGCGAGTAACCAGAGATACTGAGGTTCCGCATAGCGATGCTCGGGATTGCTGCCGTTTAAGTAAAGTACCGTCACCAGCACGGCGAGATAAGAGCTTGCGATACCGTTCACAAACACCGTTTGCTTATCGTTATAGACGTAGCCGCGACCGGCGATGGTGGCTTTGCCGCGGCCATGCGTCAGCTCGGTATACCTTTTGACGAGGGCCAAACCAAAAAAGAAAAAAATCGAAAACGCCAGGAGCCAATCCGACACCGGTACCGACGTAGCCGATCCTCCCGCCAGGATACGCAGCGTATAAAACCCAGCCAGTGTCATGGTGTCGACCAAGACTACCTCTTTTAATCTTAGCGAATAAGCGACATTAAGGACGAAGTACAGCGTCAGATAAGCCTGCGTAAGTCCGTCCAATGGTGCGGCCAAAAGGCCGGCGGCGCCAAGCAGAGCTGGCATGAGCAGGAAACCGAATTTCAGCGGCAAATCGCCCGAGGCAAAGGGGCGTTTACTTTTGGAGTGATGGGCCCGGTCGGAATCGACATCAAGGAGATCGTTCATTACATAGACGGCCGAGGCCAGACATGAAAATGCCGCGGCGGCCAGAGCAGCGAGCCCCCAACGATCGAGATCGCGGAAGTGATGAGCCGCAAGAAAAGGCAGAAACAGCAACGCGTTCTTGAGCCACTGATGGATACGCAGCTGTTTAAAGAGTGGCCTCTTCAGCGGTACGCGGTCTCTCACCACCTCGTGAGGGACGCCGGTCTTAGCCAGTCGCCGCGCCACGCTTGGTGACGGATTGATGGCAATGGCTTGGGCGCTGCGCTCCCAGATCACCAGGTCTGCACTGGAATCACCAGCATAGACGAAGGGGCGGCCGGCAATCCGCTCTTCAATGGCCTTTAGTTTAGTCGCACCCTTGAGATTGGCTGCATTTGTGGCGATAACGTCATCGAAATCACCCAAATGATCTGCCACCAATGTGACCACGCGCTCATGCGAGGCCGAGGCGAGCACGACGCGGTGGCCATGTTCTCGCGCCTGTTTGATGAGCTGAACGATATGCTTACGGTAGGGTAGGCGCGCCGGATCAAGCGAGACGTGCTCAGCCAATTGACGCTTGAGCTCGACCTTCCCGCCAATGGCCCAGAGCGGTAGACGCACGACAAGACGGGGATTTGATTTACAAAGGCGTAAAATTTGCTCGAAAAGGAGATCGGTACGGACCAGAGTCTCGTCGAGGTCAATGACGAGGGTGGCAGCGGCCGTCCCGGGTGGCGTGACTAAAGGCGCCAAAGATTAGCTCCCAAGCAAACTTTTTCCCGTTTTTCTATCCATCTATCCTATCACGGCTGGCGGAGTGACCAAAGCTGACGGTCGCAATCACCGCGCGGCGCAGCGATCCCCGTCAGGACGCAGTGTGCCAGGATTTACGATTCACGATTTATGAATTTTTCGCCGGGCTCAAAGCCACTGATTCGCCTGCGGGATGTAATCCTTGGGCATCTCAGGAGTAAAAAACTTCCGCTTATCGGCGACAAAGTTGAAGTAAAGGATGTGGCGCAGGGCAGCGACGCCGTCACGCCAGGTGATCTTTTTACCCTCGATATAATTCCGGGGGTAATAGGCGATAGGATACTCCTCCACCCTAACCTTTAAGCAAGCGACCTTAGCCGTGACCTCAGGTTCGAAACCGAACCGGTTGCTCTCAAGGACGATATTCTTGATGATCCGCGCCTTGAAGAGTTTGTAACAGGTCTCCATATCCGTCAGGTAGAGGCCGGACGAGAAGTTACTAAGGATCGTCAGAAAGCGGTTAATGAGATAGTGAAAGGTGCGATGAACCTGCGGCGCATTCTTTTTAAAACGAGAGCCAAATACCACGTCAGCCCTGTCGCTCAAAAGCGGCAAGATCAGCGTCGGCAAATCGCGAGGGTCGTACTCAAAGTCGGCATCCTGCACACAGACGATATCGCCCGTGGCTAAGGCAAACCCGCTGCGCAGCGCTGCCCCTTTGCCCTCATTGACCGGCTTGAATACCGTCTGCACCTTGGACTTGAAAGGGAACCCCTTGATAATGGCTGCTGACCCGTCTTTAGAACAGTCGTCGACGAAGACCAGCTCCTTATCACATGGCAGCTCAATTCCGTCGATCAGCTTCAAAAAGCGCTCAAGGTGCTGCGCCTCATTGTAGACGGGGATCACCAGGGAGATGGTCTTTCGGCTGTCATTCATGGCACTTAGGTCCTAGGTTGGGTTCAAGGCCGCTGCCTCAGGCGGCAGCCCCACCTGCTCATAGTAGAGTACCAAGCTTTCGTCAAATCCCATTAGATATTTTGTGCTTAGGATGGGAAGTGATAGCCTCACCCGGTCGCATCATCCGCCACCGTCTCATGAGGCCCCAAATAAGCTGCGATGTCTCAACTGCCCCTAGAAAATGAAGTCTGGAATTCCGACGACCTCGAACCGGTGGACACCTGTCCTTTTTGCCAATCGACCGAGCGTTCGCTAGCGCATCATGGGGTGAGAGACTGGTGTTTTTATGCTGCGCCTGGGGCCTGGGACTTTTATGAATGCCGACGCTGCCAATGCATCTATCTCGATCCTCGCCCCACGGCATCATCCATCGGACGTGCCTATGCCAACTACTACACGCACGAGCAACCCTCGTCATTAGCCGCACGCATCAAGGATAGACTTAAGAACGAGGTGTACAGCGAGCTTCTAGGGCTAGATGTCAGGCCGCGCATGGTGCCTTCAAAGCTGGTGCAAAAACTCGTCACTAAATTCCTTGGCGCCAGTGTCTCTAAACCATTTGGTTTTGAGTTGCTCGGCAGTTTACCAAAGGGAAAATTCCTCGATGTCGGTTGTGGATCAGGCGTGATCGTCCGATTTGCACGATCACTCGGCTGGGACGCCATGGGTATCGATATGGATCCTGTCGCCGTCGGCAAAGCGCAGGCCATCGGTCTCAACGTCGTCCAGGGATCGCCAGCGGATATCCCAAAATATGGTCAAGAATTTGACTGCATCATGTGCTGCCACGTGCTCGAGCATGTGCATGATCCCATCGCCATGCTCAAAATCCTCAAGTCCGCGCTAAAACCCTGCGGCACCTTGTTCCTCGTGCTACCTAATTCACAGAGTGGGCTCCGCGCCCACTTTAGCGAGAACTGGCGTGGCCTCGAGGCGCCGCGCCATCTCCAGATCCCCTCGCAGCAGGGGCTGACGAGCCTACTCGCCGCTCTGGGATTTAAAGTCAAAGTCGTTTACGACCCGTCGGCACCCACCGCAGCCGAGTCCTTGCGGATCCAGCGTCGCGACCGCGTCGTCAACGACGATGATCTAAGTCGGGCTGCTGCTCTTGGCGACAGTTTAACTAAAGATCCAAATCGCGGTAATTTCATCGGCCTTTATCTGACACTCTGATCGCGTCGCCCATCTCACAGTGATCCATTCACCATGATCCACCCTAAGACGTGGTAGGATATATGAGATCCACATCTTTTCCCCATCGCCCCCATAATCACAAACATAATCCTAAATATATTTGGGCTCGCACCACGTAAAGGAGACCCATGCGATACATCAGCCTGAGTTCCATTGTGATCGCTTTCCTCCTGGTAACGCCACGTCCCCTACTTGCGCAATCTGACGCGGAAGCCAACATTAATCTTTTCGGAACTCCCGACCCTATCGAAGAGTCGGAGAAACCGAAAAAACCAGCCAAGAAAAAAAAGAAGCCAAAGAAAGAGAAAATCCCAGAATCTGACACTGCCGATCCCTTTGCTGCCACTGTCGAAGAGACACCCAAGGCCGAGAGCCTGGACGCCACCGTCCCGCCTGAGTCTACCGAAGGCGGGGGTAAAACGGAGGGGACGGAGAAAATTGATGGACTAGAGAAGACCGAGGGCCTTGAGAAAACTGAGACCCAAGAAGGCCTGGAAGGCGAAAAGCGCAAAACTAAGAAGGGCAAAAAGAAGGGCAAAAAATCAAGGAAAGCGGCCGAAGTCACTGACGCTGAGACAGCAGAACCTACCGAGATGATTGCTGGTCCGAAAGCCCTCGAAGGCACAACCGCTTACCTTGGTTTAGGTAAAGCAAAACTGACGGGCGACCTCGGCCAGATTGTGAATGGTTCCTACGAATTCACGCTCGAGGCAACTCGCTACCGGCTGGTAAAAAACGCCTTTGGCATCGGTTTCGGTGCGGGCTACCGCTACGCAAATGGTACGAAGAGTACCGCCGCACCGGCACTGACGTCGATCACGGCCAAGGTCAAACACGAGCAGCATAACGCCGATGTTCATATCGGGGTCAACTACACGCTCGCCGGTGGCTTTGGCCTAGGGATGGATGTTGCGGGAGTCATGCAACTTGATAGCCTCCTGATCACCATGCCATCAGCGAGCCCTTTTGGTGACGACTACTATGTCTCCTACGGTATCGGTATGCTCTCGCGCTTCGATCTCCATTACCGATTCACTAAAGCTATCGTCCGTCTCAACTACTCGCTAGAAACCGGACGCAAACAGCAAAGCCAGACCCTCTACTTCAGCAATAAACAGATCGACATCAACCCCGCCCAGACTGTGATCGGGCTTCAGATTGGTTTCGTTCTTTAGTCTTATACTCATTAAAATCGCGTAATTCGATGCACTTTATAGGGAGTAGTTCCATGCAATTATCAAGACCCTCCAGCAAAATGGCCCTAGCCTCCGCTTGGTCAATTGCCCTCGTCACCAGCATCGCGTGTGGCAAAGTGCAGGTGAAAAACGCCGGCGGCAACGGCATCCTCATCCTCGATGCTACCAAAGACATTGCTGTCGCCGATCAGGAGTTGACGTTAAAGCGTCTGCGCGTGTGGAAATCATCACCCAATGACTCGGGTCCTGGTGTTTCCTCTTTGATCGATACCTATACTGCCGAAGTCTGGTTCAGAGTTTCGGGAGAGGATGCGGACCAGTATGGCGTGATGACTAATCTCCAGAGTGATAATAACGGCAATCTATTCCCGTCAAATAATAGGCCGGGCAAAGTCTATACGATCATCAATGAGGACAACAACGTACGCACCTACACAGCTACGGCCGATGACGGTTTAGTCCAAAGCAAATTCGACTTATATGCACCATGGAGCTACAGCACAAGCGCTGTCGCCACCAACCCCAAAACCGTCAGCTGGGTGTACAAGCCCGTACGCGAGTTCGGTGTCACCGAATGGGCCAATATTTATCGCTACACTATGGCCAGTGACGCCTTGATCTATTCGCGCTGGCGCATGGTTGAAAATACCACAGGACTTGCCGCTAAGGCTGTGTGTCAAATTACCAAAGTCAACCTCTCAACTGGCGCAGCAAACAGGAGTATGAAAGCCTCATCTAGTTCCGTTGATCTTGGTACTTATTACGACGCTGCAAACAACAATGGAGACGACCAGACTGACGCCAACGGCAAATCAAACGAGAGATCGGACGATAAACTTTACGTGAGTTATACCGAGTACTGGTACGTCACGGGTCTTAATGTTTCGACACGCACAGTCCGGACCATGCGTGCCCGAACCGGTGACACCTATGTATCGAGGCACTTAAAAGCTGATACAGCTGCCACATCACCCGCAGAGTCTGGCTACAACAAGGTCGTAAGAGAGTGCAACACTGCAGCAAAACCAGCATCAGGCGAAACTGGGAGCAGCAACATACTCATACTTAGGAATCTCGCCAATCCGTCACCACTCACCCCAGAATTGGGGGCCATACTCAAGTCCGGTGGTCAACCAATGACCGACCATGTGTACTGCGACGCCCTCGACACCAAAACAAACGCCAAGGATTATATGGTTTCGCTGGTGAGTGCAACTAACGACACACCACCCGGTCTTGCCTGCGGCAGCGGATGGACGTCGGTAGAAACAACCGAAGTCTGGAGCACTGCCGACGGTTACTCGGCCCCTGTAGGTGACACTACTTCATCGAATCAATACAGCGTAGAACAGACGGCGATCACGACATCGGTTTTTTAAGATCGTTGGATCAAAATTCAAAATTAGCAAAAGCTAATCAGCAAGGGCATTGAGCAGAATCAGATTTTTCACTGATGTGAATACTGATCCTGGTCAAGGCTTTCCTTGTTTTTACTCGCTATCGAGTTAGCTTTCAAAACGTCCAGGATATTTACAAAGCCAAAAAGAGTGTCGCGTTTTTATACCACCAAACTGGCACCTGCCCTCATGTGGTCGTTGGCCATTTGCCTCAACCCCCTCATTTTATTTGACCACGGTGTTCCCGCTTTGAACGGCACGATATTTGCTCCGGGAGTCTTTGCACATTTTAACCAGTTGAGGCACATGTCTTATGCGTATCCAATTTGCGTTCCTAGCCGCTATGCTATGTCTAACAGCCTGTGGCAACACGAGAAAAAGCACCACCACCCCTAAGAGTGACGACCACGAACCAACACCTCAGATTGCGTATGTGTCGAACACGACTAATTTGGAGGCGATCAATTGCACTGGAGTCGGTCTCCGTGGCCCAAGCTGTGAATCTATGGATTCAGCGGCAGAGATCTTCGAGGGCATCGCTAGTGTCTCGGGTGCAGCCGTGCTCACTTGCGCCATGATTCCCGATGTCGTCCTATCAAAAGCCTTGGCGGTCGGTTTTGGGGCTCTGGTGGCGCAAAGCAAATTCACAGCATTTATCTTAGATAAGTTTCCATGCGATGCATCGCTATCGCAAAAACAGAAAGACGAGATCGCGCGGCAGGTAGATGCGATCCTTACGGCACGGGGCATCAAAGTCGAAGGCCCGATTACTATCCCTGACAACAAAAAATAAGAGGTGGCCTGTGCTTGAATCACTGTCGACTGGATTATCTTTTCTTTCTTCAGCAGCGGGCGTAGCAGTCTCTGTGCTGGGACTCTATGAGGTAATTTATAGCTTGGGCCCGGCGCCGTCGGCCGTCCTAAAATTTGACGGCAGTACCGATAGCTTTCAACTAACGGTGTTGAGGGGCTCACTCCGTCGGCGCACGAATGCTCAGTCCATTGTCAGATTTGCCCCTGGTACTGGCATGTATTTTCCAGGCGGGCGTCGCTTTTACCGGAATCAGATTGGTTTCGAGGTGGACGTCGTCTTTCTGGATGCGCAACAAGTCGTCGTAGGCATTAGTCGTGCGGGTGACAATTCGTCAATGTCCCCATACGAGCGGCATGCGGCGTCTTTCTTCATCTGTAATAAGGGTGATGCGGCCGGAATAAGCACTGGGCAAAAGGCCCTATTAGAAATCGCGAGTCCTGCGGGCTTATAGTTCATGGGTCAGCGGGGGGCGCCCTCCCGAAGGGGGCAACCCCTGGCTGGCAAGAACATCCTTAAACGGCGGCACCATCGCCCGACGATGCCGGCCCACGCACACCTAAGAGGCCGATATAGCCTTCCTCAGTTTAGTGGACACCGAGTTAAGCATAGTATAGCAAGTGCTTAACGGAGTGATTATGTACAAGAAGAGACGGACATTCGACAAGGAATTCAAACAGAATGCCATTGATATGGTTCTACGGGACGGTTTGACTCAGACTAATGGAGATTGGAGCTCGTCAGCCGGCTTCTGGCTTGACCGCGCACTCCGATCGAGGGTCTCAATATGTCAGCAAGGACTCTCAGTCACTCCTGCGTGCCGACCCGAGCGTCTGGATTCTCGCAGACAAATAAATTGATCGGTGCCAGGCTAGGGATATAACGCCAAAACGGTTCTAAAATGCCCCAGCTTGAGCCGAGTGTACGCCGAATTTTTAGGCCGTGGTGTTGCAATAATTCGTTCGCTGCTCGACTTGTGATGCCTCGTATATGGTGGAGGGGTTGGTTGCTTGGATTATTAAGACGTCCAACTAGTCCCATCCCGAAGTTAGCCAATTCGTTACTTACCTCTAAGATGTGCGGCTGAAAGCCCGCAAGCAATTCGAGTCGAGCAAGTAACGAAGAAAGGTTGGGGAAGGAAATTGCTATGCAGCCCCCAGGTCGACAATATCTCATCGCATTTTTAATGAGTGCATCGGTTTTATCGACATGTTCTATGACTTCAAAAAGGCATACTAAGTCAAACTCAGGTGCGTCCTTGATTGTGAAGTTCGACTCAAGATCTACTTGCTGATACCACGACACGATATTCTGAGAGGCCGTCAGCTCTAAGCGATCAGCTGAAAAAATATTCAAGTTGTGGTTAATTTGGCGGCAATAGGTTTCGAATGCGAACGCTACACCTGAGCCTAAATTAAGAAGATTTTTGGCCTGGCGAATCTCATCGATTAAATTTTTATAGTAAGGCCTGTGTATCTTTGTGTCGCCGTCCATGGTCAAGTGCTTGGGCCTGGAGTCGGCATGTTTTGGTAGCTGATTCATCTGATGATCCGCGCTTCTTTTTCGGTAGTTGGTGAATTAAAGAGACTGTCGCTAATTACACTGTATCGAATGTTACAGGGTGCTTGATTTTGGCCTTTGCGACTGACATCTAGATTGCTGTTTAGTACCACAAAAACCTCATATAGCTTAAAGCTTAATATGTACGAAGCCGAGTATAGGTTAGCGTCTACGACGAGACGATACGACCAAAAGCAGCAAGTGCGGCCGCAACCTCAGGTTTAGATGCGACATAACAAGCGTCTACAGCGTTTCGCTCTTTGAATGGTTTAAACAAGGCGTCTAGGCGTACATCGCTGCCAGGAATTATCTTCCAGATTTGGATGTCGTCCTCAGGGAATTCGGCAAGTAGAGTTAAATAGGAACGTTCTTTAACCGGGACCTGCAATTTGCCATTTACCAGTAGCAATTCAGCGCCCAACTGACCGAGTTGACCGAAATTTATTGCTGGAAATTGCGGCAAAAGTGGCCAATCGGTGTAGCCGTAGTTCATGTTTACGTCACCATTAATGGTCTTTTTTCCACTCAAGACCACTTCGAGATCAATGGCCCGTTTTATTTCAATATTCTGCTTTTCAAAGCGCATTATTACTTGTTCAGAGCGATTCCGCAGATACTGAATGTAGCGTGCCGACTCAGATGCCTTGTGGAGCATTGTCGATGGCGTGGCTTCAAAAACACCAAGCCCTAACAGCAGACATGTATAAATTTTCGGGCGTTTTGTTTCCTGCACCACCAAGGCGATCAGCGTGGTAAGTGCAACTAGAAAAAGAATTGCAAATCGGGAATAGGACCGAAACGGAACGATATGCCTGAGCAACTCATTGGGCATGGGTATTTGTTGGCCAAAGTAAGTTAAAGTCGGCGGCAGGCTTATTAGAAACGAAAGTATCATGGCCAATATTAACCCATTAACGAGACCAGGGTTACGCTTTTTGGCTTTCCAGATTGGTGCCAGATATTTATCCGTAATCACACGGAATCTACGATCCAAAAATGGCAACCTCCCAATAAATGCAACGCTCAAAAGACAAACAAAAAGTGACGGGAGTAAGCCAATGGATATCGGCAGCTCGTCCGACCAGTAATTGCGTGCATTGTTGGCATCGGCAATAAAAGGTCTAAAAAATGTGCCGAAAAATCGATTGTGGACATTTGGCAAGAAATAATCACTGGGACGAGCTGAGTAATTGTAGAGAAAATAAAGCGACCCGCCGTAATTTTGGGCGGGATCTTGATACCATCCATCGCTCATATCTTGAAAGAAAGATAGGTAGATAAAAGGCATGATCAGGGCAATAGCGATGATAGCGCAATTCATGTTTGCTAAAAAGGATTTGCGGGTGAGCATGGTCTTGGGGGCAGCAATTACATAGCCAGCAAAGATGGCGACGGCTAGCCATATGTTTATGTACAGGTAATAAGGTGTCGCATAGGCAGTTGCAGCCATTAATATCGCGGCTATTAGTATTTGGCGACGATCTTGCTTGCCGGCTTGCAGAGCCGAGAATGCCGTCAAAAAACATGGGAAATAGAATATTGGCATAAGGCCGATATGCGCCCAAGAATGAGCGTATGAATAGGCACTAAATGTCACTAAGATAGCTGGGATTAAAGCGGTCAAATTATCCCGCAAGAGAGATCGCGTCGCGAAATACGTCACGATCATATTGACTAGCATCAGTAGCATAATTGCAACGTTAAACGAGCCCACCAACTTCCCGCTTAGCTTTGCGAGTGCCGTGAAGACAATGAAGCCAGGTCCGAAATAGCGATTGGGGCCAATAAAACCCATGGATCCGAAAGGGTAGCTATGGGACGTAACGTGATTGATGCAGCCCCGTTCCGCTTGCATGAGAAAGTCATGGACGAGGTGGAGGTCGCCGACTGGGTCGGCTGAGATCGAGATACCCCAAATGAAATCGTTCAAAGGCACGGTGAGAAGTCCATGGAAGTGCAGCGTAATAATAGCAATACCCAGCGTGGTTACTGATAAAATGAGGCGCCACGTAGCCATGCGTCCTTGGGAGTTCACAGAACCTCCAATTAGTCGTGCGGACATCGCAACGGGCGTTATTGCGCCCAGTTAAAGTGGTGTTCGGTTAATAATCTATCAGAACGTCAGCCAGTACTCCAACCATACCGTAGGACGCGCTAGCGTCTCGGGCTTGGTTGGTGGTGAAGGCCGACATTTCGATAGAAATCCAGCCTTGGAGCTGAGCTTCCTACTTGATCCGAAGTGGCCTGCCATCTATGAGGAGGGTATGGCTACGGCTATTGCCGAAATTAATAATATCAAAAACGGTCGCAAGTCTTAGGCTGTCCTTTTGTCTGTTAACCT
>Ga0194132_10002869_pt1 | contig 31522 bp, 22 predicted proteins | sample TA2KigOf80mmetaG_FD_148612 | JGI IMG/M metagenome (GOLD analysis project Ga0194132, IMG submission 148612) | Freshwater microbial communities from Lake Tanganyika, Tanzania - TA2015054 Kigoma Offshore 80m | ecosystem: Environmental > Aquatic > Freshwater > Lake | place: Tanzania: Lake...
ACCTTCGGGGCTGGCACCACGGGAAACAATTTCCTGCTGGAAGAGACACTTTTCATGAAAGAAACCTTTCTGCCCTCTACTCTAATTTAAGCAAGAGCAGATGTCTCATCTACATTGGCACAGAGGGGCATGCGGCAGGACCCCCTCAAAGTCGCGAGCCTTCCCTTGGGGTCGGGCTAGGGAACAGCCGCGGGAGCCGAATCGCTGGCTCGTCTGCCCGCAAGGGCTCGATGTCGACTCAAGGAGCCATGAGACTTTGGCGAAATCTCGCATGCGGTGCTCCACTTTCGTTCGGTTCTGAAATTGAGGTAGACTCCACCGCCGTGGGTGCTCATTCGATTGGCTTGCTGAGAGAGCCAGGCCCTGCCAGACACAACGCACGTGCCGGACTGAGGAGAGAAGCGCGCTGTGCCCTACCGGTTGCTCAAGTACGCCCTTAGCCAGCAGTATCCAGAAGCGCGGATGTTTCGTGTTCCGAAACGTCTGAAGAACCGTTACGACGTCGTCATCATCGGGGGTGGGGGCCACGGCTTGGCTGCCGCCTATTACCTGGCGCGAGACTACGGGATTACCGATGTCGCCGTGCTGGAACAGAGCTATCTGGGCAGCGGCGGCACGGGCCGCAACACGGCTATCGTGCGGTCCAACTACCTGACTCCCGAAGGGGTGCGATTCTACGACGAGAGCGTTCGCCTGTTTCGGGATCTTTCGGCGGACCTGGACCTCAACCTGTTCTACTCTGAGCGCGGCCACTTCACATTGGCTCATACGGACGCCACGCTTCGAACGATGCGTTGGCGTGCTGAGGTCAACAAGCACTTGGGTGTGAACAGCGAATTGGTCGGTCCGGCGGAGATTGCCGAAGCCTGTCCGGAGCTGGATTTGAGCTGCGGGGGACACTTCCCGATCGTCGGCGCGTTGTACCACCCTCCGGGTGCTGTTGCCCGGCATGATGCAGTTGCGTGGGGATATGGACGAGCAGCCGGCCAGCGTGGCGTCGAGATCCACCAGCAGACGGCGGTGACGGCCATTCGCATCCGGAATGGAGAAGTCGCGGGAGTTGAAACGAATCGCGGTTTCATCGAGACACGCAAAGTGCTTTCGGCGGTCGCCGGATACACTCCGCGCATCACCCACATGGCTGGCATTCGCACACCGTTGGTTATCCATCCGCTGCAAGCCTGTGTCACTGAGCCGCTGAAACCATGGCTCAATGCCATCATCGTTTCGGCCAGCCTTCATCTCTACGTCAGCCAGTCCTCACGAGGAGAACTCGTGATGGGAGCGGCGCTCGATCCCTACGAACTCCATTCCACTCGATCGACGCTCGATTTCGCAGAGGGCTTGGCCGGACACCTGTTGGAGCTGTTCCCCTTTCTGTCGGACGTGAAGGTGTTGCGCCAGTGGGCGGGACTTTCCGACATGACGCCAGACTTCTCTCCGATCATGGGCAGGACCGAGGTGAAGGGGTTTTACATCGACGCGGGGTGGGGGACATGGGGATTCAAGGCGACGCCCGTGTCGGGGAAAACGATGGCCTACACCGTGGCCAAAGATGACGAGCATGAGCTGATCCGCCCGTTCACTTTGTCGCGCTTTGCAGAGTACGAGCTGGTTGGAGAAAAGGGAGCCGCTTCGGTGGGGCACTGAGCAAGACCGAAGTGCCGCGATTTGCAATTGACTAGCGGAGGACTCACCTCGCCGTGAAGGTCTGAAAGATTGGAACTCAGTGAAAGGGCCGGCTCTCCCCAACGCGGGGGGGCTGGCCCATACTCATAAGTCGGGCCACTGGACACAGGGTTGGGTGAGTTTTCTGAAAAAAGGCCGGACCCTGAAAGGGTCGAACCAGACTTCAACAGCCGAGTGTGACGACGGTTCAACCCTTCCAGGGTTGACTGCAACTGTCCGGATTGGATACCGTGGGCTTGGCTTCGCACGGCTCCGCTCCGCCCACGGTTATTCATGTTCGTCCCCTTCGGGGACCGCAGTTGATAAGGGCAGGGATAGCAAGAATCCTGGTCTTGTCGGCCGCCTGTGTTCAGCCAAGGATGTGGGACATGATCAGCGCGGGGGGAGGGGAACCGAAGCATTGGTTTTTTCACAGCTCGCGGGTGGCCTGCTGAACAGCCGCGTGTGCCAAATCGGTAGCCCACCTGTCAAGCAGTGCCCCACCGCGACCTGAGGTTACGGGACCAAAGCGGGACCCAGCGCTGAACCTCCTCTCTCGTTGAAGCAAGGATGCCGAACGATGAAACTGATGCGTTGTCCCGTCAATGGACTGAGGCCGATTCAGGAGTTTGCTTATGGCGGCCTGTTTCGTCCTTCACCCGATCCGGACAGAAGCACCGATCGGGAGTGGGCAGACTACGTGTTTTCGCGGTCGGGCGAACCCGCCTTGAAAAAGGAGTGGTGGTACCACATTGCCAGCGGCACTTGGTTCATTGCCGAGAGGGACACACGGACCGATGAGATTGTTGAGACTTATCTTTTCGATGGTGCGTGACGGGTGGTCCGCCCTGAGAAGGCTGTGGTTGCTGATGACGGTCGCCACGACTGTGCCGTCGCTTTCGGCTTCAAGCACCCGCGAGAACTCTGCGGCACGGAGAGTCTCCGACTCGAGGAAGGTTGCGATCCGTGATTGACCGGCTTCCTCCACAACCGCATGAATGGATCGATCGAGCTCAACGCATTCAATTTGAGTTCGAGGGGCGGCAGTATTCTGGCTTCGCGGGCGATACTGTCAGCACCGCGCTGTGGGCCAATGGCGTTCGCGTCTTGGGACGCAGCTTCAAGTACCACCGGCCGCGCGGCATTTGGAGCCTTTCCCACCTGGACACCAATGCGATGTTGGAAACCCGCCAGCAGACCAACATTCGCGCGGATGTTTGCCCGATCGTTCCAGGGCTCAGCGTGAAAGCCGTCAACACCGTTGGCGGTGTGGAGCACGACCTGGCTGCAGTCATGGATTGGCTGTCTCCTTTTCTGCCCGTGGGTTTTTACTACAAGGCCTTCCATACTCCGGGCCGTCTCTTCCCTTTTTATGAGCGGCGTATGCGCGAAATGGCTGGGCTGGGCAGTGTGAACCCAGATAGGCATCTTGAGCATACGCCTAAACGCTACGACTTCTGTGATGTGCTGGTGGTCGGGTCCGGGCCCGCGGGGCTCTCCGCCGCCGTGGCTGCGGCTGAAAGTGGTCTACAGGTGCTGCTGGTGGAGGAAAACCCACGCTTGGGCGGCTCGCTCTGCTACCAGGCTGCGAACGACTCTGAGGCGCACAAGCTCCAGGCTGGCTTGCTGGAGAGGGCGCTGAGTTTGAAAAACCTGGAACTCCGGTGTTCGACGCTCGCAGCCGGATACTACGCTGACCATTGGATTGCTTTGATCGACTCAACTCGAATGACCAAGCTGCGGGCACGCAGCCTGGTCGTTGCCGCTGGGTGCTACGAACAGCCGGCCGTGTTTCGTAACAACGATCTGCCGGGCGTCATGCTGGCTTCGGCGGCGCAGCGCCTGATTCATCAGTATGGTGTCCGGCCCTTCCGGGAAGTCGTCGTTCTCGCTGCTAACTCCCACGGTTACCAGGCTGCGCTCGACTTTGTGGCGGCAGGCATTCGGGTCCAAGCTCTCGCCGATTTGCGGACTCAAGGAGAGCCTTCCAGTTTGGCAGCGCAGGTCAAGGCTGCTGGCGTCCCGATTCACAACGCAACATGTGTCTCTGAGGCCACTCCAAAACGAGGGTTGCGTTCGATTACCGGCGCTGTCTTGTCTTCGGTGGCTGCTCAAGGTTCCATCCAGCCTGGCCAAAGCCTCCGGATTGCCTGCGATGGAATCGCCATGAGCGTCGGTTGGACTCCAGCCGATGGGTTGTTGCGACAGGGCCAGGGGCGCCTAGTGTACAACTGCGAAGTGGAGCAATACGTGCCGGAGGAACTGCCGGACGGAGTTTTTGCTGCAGGTCGTGTGAATGGTATTTACGACCTGGCGGCCCGGCTGGATGACGGGTTCGCAGCGGGAGTGGAAGCCGCAGCGTACTGTGGCGCGCAGGTGAGCAGCTCGAGGCAACGGCCTCCCCGCATCGGTCCTGCTCGCAGCCATTTCTACCCCATAGCCAGTCACGCCAAAGGCAAGAACTTCCTCGACCTGGACGAAGACATTCAGCTCAAAGACATCGAGCACGCCGTTCAGGAAGGATTCGACAATCTCGAATTGCTGAAGCGCTACTCGACGTTCGGTATGGGGCCTTCACAGGGCAAACACGCGAACCTGAATGTGCTGCGCGCGTTTTGCCGGTTGACCGGCCAGAGCCTCGACGCGCTGGAGATGACCACAGCCCGGCCGTTTGTAAATCCCGTTCCGCTCAGCCATCTTGCGGGCAGAATCTTCAGCCCCCACCGCCAGACGCCTTTGCACGCGCGCCACAAAGAAGCGGGTGCCTCGTTCATGCATGCCGGAAACTGGCTGCGGCCAGAGTATTACGCCGTGGCAGGCCGGACGCGGCAGGAAGCCATTGCCGAGGAAGTCGTGGCGGTGCGCCACCGGCTCGGGCTGATCGACGTTGGCACGCTCGGCAAGCTCGAGATCAGCGGCCCCGACGCGGCGGCTTTCATCGAAAGGATCTACACGGGCCGTTTCGCCAGGCTCCAACCAGGGTTGACCCGGTACGTGCTGATGTGCGACGAATCGGGAGTGATCATCGACGATGGCGTGGCGGCGCGGTTGGGCGAGGACCGCTTCTATGTGACGACGACGACCAGCGGATCGGATGCCGTGGCGCGGGAAATGCGCCGCTGGGCTATGGTGTGGCGCATGAAGATCGTGCTGGTGAATGCAACGGGCACTTACGGCGCGATGAATCTGGCCGGTCCCCAGTCGCGGCGTGTGCTGGAGTCGTTGACCAGCATGGACCTGTCTGCCGGCAAGTTCCCCTATCTGGGCGTGCGTGAGGGGGAGATCGCTGGGGTTCCGGCCCGCTTGCTGCGCGTGGGCTTTGTGGGCGAGTGGGGCTACGAGATTCACGTTCCTGCCGACACAGCCGTGTGGGTTTGGGATCACCTGATGGAAGCGGGCAGGAAGTTTGGCATTCGCCCCTTTGGGGTCGAGGCGCAACGTGTGCTGCGGCTGGAAAAAGCGCATGTCATTATCGGACAAGACAGCGATGGCCTCACGCATCCCTTCGAGGCCGGGATGCAGTGGGCGGTCAAGATGGACAAACCTTTCTTTGTAGGCCAGCGAAGCCTGGCCATCCTGGCTAAGAAGCGCCCAACCCGAGCGCTCGTTGGCTTCGCTCTTCCCAGCAGCTACGCCGGACCGATTCCCAAAGAATGCCACTTGGTGATCGAGTCGGGAGAGATCGCTGGTCGTGTGACCAGCGTCACTTTCAGTTCCACACTCGGACAGGTGATCGGGCTGGCGTATGTCAAGCCGGAGCAGTCCAGGCTGGGGACGACGATCGAGATTCGCGTGGGGCGCGGCGAGATGATTCGTGCCGCCGTCGTGCGAACGCCGTTCTACGATCCGCAGAACCTGCGGCAATCGCAGGAAGTGGCGTTGCAGGAGGCTTCGTGATTTCATCTAACCCCCTTCGACGAAGCCCACTTCACGAGGCTCTGCAGGAGCTGAACCCAGTGTGGGGCAAGGTCCACGAGATGCAGGTCCCGCTCCGATTCGGCGGCGCAGCAAAAGAGAGCCAGCTGAAGGCAGAACTGTCGCTTTGCGACGTGAGCTGTTTCCCCAAGATAGGGGTGAAGGGTCCAGAAGCTTTGGCTTGGTTGGTCCAGACAGGTACCTCAGTGCCTGACAGCGTGTATGGAGTTCAGCCACTGGGCGAAGGAGGCTTGGCGATTCGAACGGACCGGCAGGAAGTCTTCCTCGAGGATGCCCTGGGCGGTCAGCGGGTGTCTCAATTAGAAAGCGCACTGCAAGCGCATCCTCCGGGTGTCTGTCTCGTGCGAAGGCGGGACGCCTCTTTGGCGCTCATGGGAGCCGGATCCAACCGGGTGCTGCGCGAGACTTGCGGGGTGGACTTCAGCCGGCCGGTGACGGGTGTTGTGATGACGCGCGTGGCGGGCGTGTCGTGCATGGTCTTGCCGCCCCAGTCTGCCGGAGCCCCGGCATTTCGTTTCTGGCTGGATCCCAGCTACGCACCGTATCTTTGGGAAGCGCTACTGGAGATTGTTCGCCATCATGGCGGTGACGCCGCCGGCCTCGAAGCGATCGATCCCTCGGTCGGGAAGTTATGAAGAATTAGCTGTAGCGGCGGTCTGCGACCGCCGATCTCGTTTCCCTTTAACAGCAGGGTCGGCGCTCAATAGAGCGCCGCTACAAATTTTTCACAGCTTCTGGGTCAACCAACTCATTCAAGGGAGAGCCCTAGATGACTCGTGATGAAGCCAAGTCGTTTCTTGAAGTCAATGAAGTCAAGTTTGTGCTGGCCCAATTTGTCGACATTCATGGAGTCGCCAAGACCAAATCGGTGCCGGTCAGCCACTTCGATGACATCCTCATGGACGGCGCCGGCTTTGCCGGTTTTGCCGTTTGGGGATTAGGACAGGAACCGCATGACCCCGATTTCATGGCCGTCGGCGATCTTTCAACTCTAACGCTGGTTCCCTGGCAGCCTGGCTATGCCCGGATCGTTTGCAACGGACGAGTTCGAGGCGAACCCTATCGCTTCGACACGCGAACCATTCTGCAGCGGCAAATCGAACGGCTTTCCGCCAAAGGATGGACACTGAACACGGGCCTGGAGCCGGAATTCATGTTGCTGGTGAAAGGCTCCGATGGCTCGCTGCGCCCTGCCGACAGCTCCGACACCTTGGACAAGCCCTGTTACGACTACAAGGGACTTTCGCGGAGCCGCGGTTTTCTGGAGAAACTGGTGTTCTCACTGCAGGCCACGGGCTTCGATGTCTATCAGATCGACCACGAGGATGCCAACGGGCAGTTCGAGATCAATTTCACTTACTCCACTGCGTTGACAACCGCTGACCGCTTTGTACTTTTCCGCATGGCGGCTGGCGAGATTGCGCGAGAGTTCGGCATGATCTGCACCTTCATGCCTAAACCCATGTCGAACCGCACGGGGACAGGTTGTCACATGCATCTGTCGATTGCCGATTCCCACGGCAACAACCTGTTCAAGGACGATAGCGACAAGAATCGCCTGGGACTCTCGACGATGGCCTATCACTTTCTGGGCGGCCTGCTCGCCCATGCGCCTGCGTTGGCGGCCCTGGTAGCGCCCTCCGTGAATTCGTACAAACGCCTGGTGGTTGGACGCTCGTTGTCCGGTGCGACCTGGGCGCCCGCCTACATCTCTTATGGCGATAACAACAGGACATCGATGGTTCGCGTTCCCTATGGCCGCTTGGAACTGCGCCTCTGCGACTCCAGCTGCAATCCCTACCTGGCCACGGCAGCCGTGATTGTTGCCGGGCTGGACGGGATTGATAAGAAAATGGACCCCGGTCCTCCCCACAACATCAATCACTACAAACACAGTCCAAAGGAATTGGAAGAACTGGGGATTGGTATCCTGCCCCAAAGCATACGGGCTGCAACTCTCGAGCTGGAACACGATCGGTTGTTTCACGTGCAGCTGGGCGAAGACTTTCTTAAAGAGTTTATCGATCTGAAACAGATGGAGTGGGTGGAATACCAGCGACACGTATCCGATTGGGAGATTCAGCGGTACCTAGAGTTCTACTAGAGCAGGGCGCTGAAGAACTCAAGAACTCGCTGACGCCCATTAGCTCGTAGCGCCGCACGCCAGTGCGGCCATTTGAAGCGCGGGTGTGGTTCACTTGAAGCACAGGCTTCCGGCCCGTGGATCGGCGGTTACGGACCGGCGCTGCAGTCGCAGCGCCCTTGTGCAGAGAGTTTCATCAAGCTGCGAAGTCTGGCGGAGGAGATCCTCATGTGTGGCATTGTTGGTTTACTGGCGAGAACTCCCGACTTCCGGCAACGGCTTGGAGAATGCCTGGCGCCCATGTTGGTCTGCATGGGCGATCGCGGCCCAGACTCGGCGGGCCTGGCTGTTTTCACTGCGGAGATTCCATCCGCACGGCGACAGTTCAGCTTGTTTTCCAGCGCTGGTCACTTCGATTGGATCGGCCTTCGCGACCGGTTCACAGAAGACATGGGCAGCGCCGAGTTCGAAAGCATCGAGAATCATGCCAGGCTGGCCACAGCGGTTTCGCCAGATCAAGCCCGGCATTGGCTAGCGGAGCATTATCCCCAGATTCACGTTCTTTCCGTTGGGCGGTCGATCGAGCTCTACAAGGACGAAGGACATCCGGCTGAGATCGCGGCCCGTTATCGATTCGATCGCTTGACGGGCAGCCATGCCGTGGGGCACACGCGCATGGCTACCGAGTCGGCCGTCACGCCTGCCCACGCCCACCCCTACACGGCCGGCGAAGATTTCTGCCTGGTGCACAACGGGTCGCTCTCGAATCCCTGGAGCCTGCGTCGAATGCTGGAAAAGAAAGGCATCCGCTTCGAGACGGACAACGATACGGAAGCGGCCTGCCGCTATCTGGAATGGCGGATGAGCCAGGGCGATACGCTGGAGAAAGCTCTGCAAGAGGCTTTCGGCGAACTGGACGGGTTTTACACCTTGCTGATGGCTACGGCAGATAAGCTCGTGCTGGTGCGCGACGCGTTCGCTTGCAAACCGGCGATCGTTGCAGAGGCTCCAGAGTATGTTGCGGTATCTTCCGAGTTCCGTTCGCTCGCTCATCTTCCGGGCATCCAGCAAGCCCGGCTCTTCGAACCGGTCCCTGAGGAGATCTATTCATGGAGCGTCTAGACCTCAGCCGCCTGAGCGTTCGAGAACTGAACCAGTATCTGCACCACGAGCTTCCGAAGAATGGTGTAGACGAAGTCGAGATCGTGAATCCCAGCGGACTGCATAGCATCGCAGCCGGCTTGACTGTTCCGGTCAAGATCCGGGTTTTGGGGCACGCCGGTTATTTCCTGGCGGGAATGAACCAACGAGCCGATGTCACCGTGCACGGCAATGTGGGGTGGAGCGTGGCCGAGAATATGATGTCGGGAAGCGTCCGGGTCAAAGGGTTCGCTTCGGAATGCGCCGGCGCTTCGGCTCACGGCGGGCTGCTGGTTGTGCAGGGCAGCGCGTCGTCACGCTGTGGCATTTCCATGAAAGGGGTCGATATCGTCATCGGTGAGGACGTCGGTCACATGTCTGCCTTCATGGCCCAGGCTGGACACTTGGTGGTTTGCGGCAACGCTGGCGCTAGCTTGGGAGACTCGCTGTATGAAGCAGTGCTCTACGTCCGAGGCAAGATCCATTCCCTGGGCGCCGACGCCCGCGAGGAACCCATGATGGAAGACGACTACCGCAAGGTGGACGAACTGCTTCGAAAAGCAGGCATCGACTACTCCTCCAGAGAATTCAAGCGGGTCGCTTCGGCTCGAAGCCTTTACCACTGGAATGCGGAAGCGGGCCAGGAATACTGAGGTGCGATGTACCTCTTTGCGTGTCTCGAAGAGTAAGCGCGCAGGTTCTGACTGAGCGTCAACAGTGCTTTTCGGTAGCTCGACCGCCAGCGCGGCGTCAGACTCTGACAGCGTCCTGATGCCAGCGCTTGATTAGCCAGCCGAGGGCTTCGACCCGCGAACCTTGTTGGGAACAAACGATGAACGGAAAACGAACGGCATTGGAAGAAAGCGCGCTCTACAACCGGCACGTTCTACATTACATTCACCGAGCGGCAGAACACGGCCTCTACGACATCCGCGGGCTTGGAGCCAAGCGGGCTGTTCCCAGCTTCGACGACCTCGTGTTCCTCACCGCGTCTCTGTCGCGTTACCCGCTCGAGGGGTACCGCGAAAAGTGCGTCACAAAGACGGTGCTTGGAACCCGGTTCGCGAAGAAGCCCATCGAGCTGGACATCCCGATAACGATTGCCGGCATGAGCTTCGGCGCTTTGTCAGCAAACGTGAAAGAAGCACTCGGGCGTGCCGCCAGCGCGATGGGAACCTCCACGACCACGGGCGATGGAGGAATGACCCAAGAAGAGAGGTCTTCGTCCAAGACTCTGGTCTACCAATGCCTGCCATCACGCTACGGATTCAATCCAGACGATCTCAGGAAAGCGGACGCGATCGAGGTGGTCGTCGGACAAGGCGCGAAGCCTGGCGGCGGAGGCATGCTTCTGGGACTCAAGATCAGCGAACGGGTCGCCCAGATGCGCACGCTCCCGCAAGGGATCGATCAGCGTTCGGCTTGCCGGCATCCGGACTGGGTCGGTCCAGACGACCTCACGATCAAGATTGCTGAGCTCAGAGAGATCACGGATTGGCAAGTGCCGATCTACATTAAGTTCGGCGCTACGCGGGTACGCGACGACGTTAAACTCGCCGTCAAAGCCGGAGCCGACGTCGTCGTGATCGATGGAATGCAAGGAGGGACAGCCGCCACTCAGCAGGTGTTCATCGAGCACGCGGGCATCCCAACCCTGCCTGCATTGCGCCTGGCTGTGGAAGCTCTGGACGAAATGAACGTACGCGGCCAGGTGCAGCTGATCATTTCCGGAGGCATTCGCACCGGAGCTGACGTCGCGAAAGCGCTCGCCATGGGCGCGGACGCCGTGTCCATCGGCCAATCTGCCATGATGGCGCTGGGGTGCAACAGCGAGACCTACAGCAAAGACGGCCAGCAGTTCGACGTGTCGCAGGAATACGAGAAGCTGGGTACCGCGCCGGGCTTTTGCCATCACTGCCATACGGGACTTTGCCCCGTAGGTGTGACGACCCAGCTTCCGGACCTGGAGCAGCGCCTGCAGCCGGAATGGGGCGCCCGCAGGTTGAAGAACTACCTCAAGACACTCAACATGGAGCTGACGACCCTGGCCAGGGCGTGCGGGAAATCCAATGTCCATCATTTGGAGCGGGAGGACTTGGTCGCTCTCACGGTGGAAGCGGCGGCGATGGCGAAAATCCCTCTTGCTGGAACCAATTGGATCCCGGGGGAATCGCGCACCTGACCTGCAGTCCCTTGGATGACTCACCGTCTTCGCTTCCGAAGGCGCCTCTGGGGTGCCTCAATGGGCAGAGGAAGTGCGGTCTTGTATTTCACCTGTTTGAGCGCCACGCTCGATTGGATGTTTCCGACGCCAGGGATTTTGGACAAGTCGGTGACGAACCTTTGGAACTCCTGCAGATCTGAGACCACCACCCGCAGAAGGTAGTCTGAGCTTCCCGTCATCAGATAACACTCCATCACTTCCGGACGGGCCGCGATGGCCTTTTCGAAGGCATTCAGGCTGGCTTCGATCTGTTTTTCCAGCCGCACCTGCACAAAGACGCTGACGCCCAGTCCCACGGCCTGGGCATTCAACAGCGTGACATGCCCGCTGATGAAACCGCCCTCCTCTAGTGCTCTCACGCGCGCCAGGCAAGGCGAAGGAGATAGGTGCACTTTTTCTGCGAGATCGACGTTGGCGATCCGCGCGTTCTCCTGCAACGCCGAGAGGATGTTCCAGTCGATGGAATCGAGCTCGGAGGAATGCATGAGGGGGACCTCACAAGAACAGCATTTTGTGCCAGAAACCAGCCAGCCAACAGCATAAACATTCGCTGCGCACCTTGGCAACAGCGAAAGAACAACACCGCCTGCTGTGCCAGCCGCTCTAGAATGCACGCCTTAGTCGAGAACAGCCGAAGCCGGTTCTCGACGACCAATAACCGGTTCAGCGATCTGCGAGCCACAGGAGGCTGCGATGAGTTCGGCTCTTCTTCCCACCTTCCCCGTCTTGGACTCCGACCCGCAGGAGACTTGGGAGTGGCGAGAGGCCCTCGATGACGTGCTGCGCTGCGACGGCCCTCAGCGGTGCACCGAGCTGTTGCACAGCGTGCTTGAGCATGCGCGCAGCCGGGGAGTCGCGGTCCATCCGATCGTCAACACGCCCTATTGCAACTCAATCCCGCCGGCGGCTCAGCCTGCTTACCCAGGCGATCTCGAACTGGAACACAAAATTACGGCTGTAGTGAGGTGGAACGCACTGGCGATGGTAGTCCGGGCCAATCGGGAAGGCAGCGAACTGGGCGGCCATCTTTCCAGCTATGCTTCGGGCGCGGAGTTGTTCGAGGTTGGATTCAATCACTTTTTTCACGGCAACGACCTGGTGCAGGATTCGGAAAGAACGGCAGACCTGGTGTTTTTTCAGCCGCATTCCGCTCCCGGCATCTACGCCCGCGCTTTTCTCGAAGGAAGGCTTACGGAACAGCACCTGGCGAGTTTCCGCCGTGAAGTGGGAGGCCAGGGATTGTCTTCCTACCCTCACCCGTGGCTGATGCCGCAGTTCTGGCAATTCCCGACCGGCTCGATGGGACTGGGGCCGCTGACCGCGATCTACCAGGCGAGATTCATGCATTACCTCCGAAATCGGGGGTTGTTGGATCCCGGAGATCGAAAAGTTTGGGCCTTCGTCGGCGATGGCGAGATGGACGAACCCGAATCGATCGCCGGGTTGACGCTGGCGGCCCGCGAGAACTTGGACAATCTGATCGTGGTGGTGAACTGTAATCTGCAGCGACTGGACGGCCCGGTGCGAGGCAATAGCTCGATCATTCAGGAATTGGAGCGCCTGTTTGCCGGCGCCGGTTGGAACGTGATCAAGGTGCTCTGGGGTTCCGACTGGGATGACCTGTTTGCGCGCGACTCGGCCAACGTGATCCTGCGCCGGCTGCACGAAACGGTCGATGGAGAGCTCCAAAGCTATGCGGCTCACGATGCAAATTTCAACCGGGAGCGGTTCTTCAGCAAATATGCCGAGCTGCGTCAATTGGTTTCGCACCTCTCCGACAAGCAGATCGATGGTCTGACTCGCGGAGGCCACGATCCAGTGAAGATTCATGCTGCCTTCGATGCCGCCTCGAGACACACCGGACAACCCACCGTCGTGCTCGCTCAGACGAAGAAGGGTTACGGACTTGGCCGCTGGGCCGAAGGGCGCATGTCGGCTCACCAGCAAAAGAAGCTTGGCGCGGAAGCCCTCCTGTCGTTTCGCAACCGGTTTGGGTTGCCTTTGTCGGACGCGGAGGTCAACGACGCGCGCTTCTACCGGCCGCCGGCGAATAGCCCGGAAATGCGCTACCTTCACGAGTGTCGCAAACGCCTGCGCGGGTACCTGCCCGTGCGCTCCACCAAAGCTCGTCGGATGGACCCACCGAAGCGGGAATCCTTTGCCTCGTTCGCTTTCGAAGCACAGACGCGCGAGATGTCGACGACTGTGGCCTTTGTGCGAATGCTGACCGGCCTGCTCAAGGACCCCCGGCTCGGCCCCTGCCTGGTTCCGATCGTGGCTGATGAAGCGCGAACTTTTGGGATGGAGTCGCTTTTCCGAAGAATTGGGATCTACTCGCACTGCGGCCAGCTCTATGAGCCGGAAGACCACGACTCGCTGCTCTACTACAAAGAATCGCTGGACGGGCAGATTCTGGAAGAAGGGATCACCGAGGCGGGGGCCCTGTCCTCCTGGATTGCCGCTGGCACCTCTTACAGCCACCACGGTCTGCCGATGGTGCCTTTCTTCATCTACTACTCGATTTTCGGATTTCAACGGGTCGGCGATCTGATCTGGGCTGCAGCAGATTCCCGCGCCCGCGGCTTCCTGCTGGGCGCCACTGCCGGGCGCACGACGCTCTCAGGCGAAGGTCTGCAACACCAGGATGGCTCCAGCCATCTCATGGCTTCCAGCATCCCGAACTGCCGCGCCTACGATCCTTGCTTCGCCTACGAACTGGCCGTGATTTTGGAAGACGGGCTGAAAACGATGCTCGACCGGCAGGAGGACGTCTTCTACTACTTGACGTTGATGAACGAGAACTACCAGCACGCCACGATGCCAGCAGGAGCGGCAGAGGGCATTTTGCGCGGGATGTATCTCGTGCGGCCCAGCCCCCTCGCGGCAGATCCGGCCCCGCGGCGCGTTCAGCTGCTGGGATCCGGGACAATCCTGCGAGAAGTGCTGGCGGCTGCGGAGCTTCTCGAAAACGACTGGAGCATCGCTGCTGATGTTTGGAGCGTGACCAGTTTCACCGAACTGCGCCGGTCGGGTCTTGAGTGCGAACGGTGGAACCGGTTCAACGCGGCTGCGGAGCCCAAGCGCGCGTGGACCGAGCAGTGCCTGCAATCGGTCAGCGGCCCGGTGATTGCAGCAACCGATTATGTGCGGGCGGTTCCCGACCTGATTCGGGCTTGGATTCCGCGGCGATATGTGACGCTGGGGACGGATGGCTTCGGGCGGAGCGACACGCGGGCGGCACTACGGCGCTTCTTCGAGGTCGACCGCGCCAGCATTGCGCTAGCAGCGATCAAGGCTCTGGCCGATGAGGGTGCAGTGAACCGGTCGCTCGTGCAAGAGTGCATGACCCGGTACGGCTATCAACCGCCAGCGTCTGCACCCTGGGCGGACCGGCGTTCAGAATAACCCGCGCGAAGGCGAAGACATCGCGTGCAAGCTCCTGGCTTGCGATCCAGGCGGCTGCGGACCGCGCGCTCGGGTCTGGTCCGTGACCGGTTGCGATCCAAGCCCCCTGCCAGAGCGTCGACTACTGTTTTAGCCGACGCTTTGCACCGAGCCGGTCTCGGCCGCGCGATAGAGAGCGAAAACGACCTTCAGCGCCTGCAGGCCTTCGTGACCTGTCACCGGTGGAGGCGCAGAGCCGGCGGCGCAGTTCACCGCAGCTTGGACGAACCTGGCGTAACCGTTCGCCTCGCGAGCGTACCGCATGATTTGAACGCCTGTCGGGGCTCCAGCCTGAGTCGAGTACCATTGCAGCGGCGCATCGCTCATCAAGTCGCACTGCAACCAGCCTTGCTCGCCCCAGATCTTGCAATGATTGTGGTAACCGCGATCCAGGTAGTATCCCGCGTGCATGGTGCCCAGCATTCCTTTTTCGAACAGCAAAGTCAGCACCGCGGCGTCCTCGACGTCGAAAGGCTGGCCTCCCACGTTGCGCGCAAAACCGCAGACTTGCCGGATGCGATCGCCTGAGATGAGCTGGACCAGATCAATCCAGTGAATGCCCAGCCAGAGCAGGAAGCCTCCGCCCGCCTGAGCCTTTGAAGCAAACCATGACTGTCGGTACGCGGGCTGCCTGAGGCGCGCTTGATCGGCAATGAGGTGAAAGTCGGCGCCGTAGAGCCGGCCTAGCGCGCCGGCAGCAACCAGTTCACGCGCCTTTTGGATTGCTGGAGCGAGGCGATTCGCCAGCGCCAACATGAGGTGAAGGCGCTTGGAATCGGCCAGGTGCACCAGCGGCTCGAAGTCCTCTGGCCGAACGCAAGCGGGCTTTTCGGCGAGCACGTGGCAGCCCGCTTCGAGCGCAACTCCAATCGCCACAGGGGCACGGTGAGCCGCGAGCGAGACCAGCGCCAGGTGAGGCCGAACGGCGTCCAGCATCGCCCGTTGGTCGTGGTAAGTCTTCAATGCCAGGCGCGGTGCGAACGAACGCGCTTTCTCGAACACGCTGCCCGTCGATTCGGCCAACCCAACTTGCGACACTCCACGGCAAACATTAAGAGCGTCGAAATACTGTTCCAGGTGGGTGGCTGAGGCATCCATAACGACTCCAACCCGGATCGGTTCTGCCATGGCTCCTCCTTTGTTCGACTGCAAACGTGCGCAACTCCCGGCAGCGTTTCAGTCTTCGTGTGTCGATTCGAGTTTCTCAGGCTCTTAGCGAAACATGCCGGTATTTCAGCAGATCGAGTCTGCCGGTTGTGGTGTTACTGGCGCCCAAAACAGATCAGGGAAAGCCTCAATCATCTCTGGACTCCCGCGGCGGCTTGCTATCCACCGGGGCGACGACCTTTCCCGGGAGCAACGCAGAGGTTCCCGTTTGTTCGGGAATGACGACGCCACTGGCTGCAGTCCTGTGGCGCGTGGCATGGGCATCCTGCCCATGGCTAGAGTTTGCACCTTTCCGAAGGGGACAGGCGCGTGACGCTTATGCGCTCGTAGCGCCGCACGCCAGTGCGGCCCTGGAGATTGGGCATCGCAAATGTGGGAGCGGACCTCTGGGCCGCGATCGGTGCCGGACGAGGATTCTGGTCGCCGTCCGGAGGCCGGCTCCCACATTCAAATGTCCAAACTCCAGACATAGGCATCCTGCCTATGGCAGAGTTGAAGTGTAGAAACTCCAGGGTGCCACTGGCGTGGCGCACACCGAGCTTCCGTGCGTCCATAACGGGTGTCGTCCTTTGAGCCTTGACAGTCTGCTTTTCTTTGGTGGTGGCACGCCACACGGATTGGTCACCGCAGCGGCGGGCAGGCGCTTCGCCCTCCGAAGCCAGCAGGCCCAATTGATCTTCGGGCGCTGTTCTGGCAAAGTCGTCATGACTGGAAAGGCGTTCGGTTCCACCACGCACTGAGAGCAGGAACAACGAAACAGTTTTCGCTTCGTGGAGACTTCCGTTCCTTGGGCGTTTTGAAGCTTCCCAAGACATCATACTTCACTGCAAGCCAATGAGGCTCGAATCTACAACGGAAATCTCAACAGCACAGGACTCCTTTCGGCTTGCAGCCTATCTCCAAATCAGCGCCCTGATCAGTCTTTCGGTTTGGATGCTCCTGTTTCTTCCCGACTTTCTGGTTCGACAAGGTTGGTCATCGCAGAAGGTCGGCTGGGCGGTCGGGTCGTACTTCAGCATTTACCTTCTAATGCAGATCCTGGCAGGCCAGCTGGCGAATCGCTATGGCAACATCACGACGGCGCTCATCGGAGCCGGGCTTGGGGTCGCAGCCAGTATTAGCTACATGCTTGCGCTGAAATGGCCCAATACGATTTTCGCAGCGCGGATGTTACACGGATCGGCGTCCGCACTTGTCACCATTGGGGTCGTCTCTCATCTGGCGGATTCCGTACCGGTACGCCTGAAAGGCCGGGTGCTGGGGTATTTTGGTGTGCCTGGATTTGTGATGCTGGCGGCCGGTCCATCGCTGTCGGAAATCCTCAGGAAAGCGAGTGGAGTTGGCGGGGCTTTCGCCGCCGTCTTTGCGATCTATCTCATACTGATTTCCATTCTGCGGCATCTTCCCGAGTCGCTGCAGCGAGAAGACCTTCCTTCTGAGCCCCTTGTCCACATGCTTCGGGAGAACTTTCGGAGGTTGAAGTCAATTTTGGCCTACTCGTTTGGGTTTGGGTTCTGCTGCTCGGTTTGGCAGAGTTTTCTGGCGCCCTCGTTGAGCCATCTCGGCGCCGGTGCCGTTTCGATTTTCGGTGTTGGCTACGGCGCGGGCGCCATCGTGAGCCGGCTCGGAATCAGCCAGCGTCTGGAAGTCGGATCGCGGCGGCTGGGCGCCATCGCGAGTTTGAGCGCCTACGGCGCCTGCCTGGCTTTGCTGCCTCAATCTGCTCGCATTTGGCAGCTCGGAATTCTAGCGTTGCTCATCGGCCTGTGCCACGGAGTCTACTATCCAGCGCTGAGCTCGCTGGCTACAGAGCGCTTTCACCAATCTGGAACCGGCGCTGCCATGAGCCTTTACATGTCAGCTTCCAGTTTAGGCCACTTTCTTGGCCCGCCCCTGTGGGGGCTGCTGGCGGATCTTACCGAGTTCCAATGGATCTTTGCGGCAGCCGGCGCGACGCTCGTGGTTGCCAGCCTGGCATTCGTAGCGAACGAAAGGAGGTCTTGATGCCGATGCGGCCGGGATTGACGCGACGCCAGGCTTTGAAGGGAACGGTGGCAGGACTGGCCGCTAGCTCCCTAGGGTTCTCGAGAGCCTTCGCCGAAACACACTTCGAGATATCGATGTTTCGTGCCGACATCACTCCGCCGCTGGGCCACGCGCTCATGGGTGGAGGCATTACGCCCGCGCGGCGCATCGACGACCCCCTGTGGGCGAATGGGTTTGTGCTCAAAGGCGGAGAGCTGCCGATCGTGCTGGTTTCGCTTGACTGGTGCGAAGTGCGCAACGACGCGTATGACCGCTGGCGCGCAGTGCTCGCCAAGGCTGCCGGAACCCGCCGAGAACGGGTGCTGCTGAGTTGTATTCATCAGCACGATGCGCCGATTGCGGACCTCACGGCGCAGCGGCTGCTAAACGAAGCAAAAGCCGCAGGCAGCATCTGCGACCTGGAGTTTCACGAATTGGCCGTTCAGCGCGTGGCTCAAGCGCTGCAGGCGAGTCGAGGGTCGCCCCGGCGTGTAACCCACTTGGGACTCGGGCAGGCTAAGGTCGAGAAAGTCGCGTCGAACCGAAGATATGTCGGTCCGGATGGGAAGCTGCTCTTCAATCGAACGAGTGCCACGCGAGATGCGTGGATCCGAGCGCAGCCTGAGGGAACGGTGGATCCGTGGCTGAAGACTCTCAGTTTCTGGGATGGCGAGCAGCCTGTGTTGGCGCTGAGCCGCTATGCCACGCATCCCATGAGCTATTACGGGAAAGGAGGCGTCTCAAGTGACTTCATGGGAATGGCCCGCCAGCGGCGCCAGCAGGAAGACCCTGGGGTCAAACAGATCTATGTTTCCGGTTGCAGTGGCAACGTCACAGCCGGCAGATACAACGACGGCGCTCCAGAAAATCGACCCGTGTTGGCAGATCGAATCCACCAGGCAATGACGGCGGCCTGGAAGAATACTCGCCGCCAGCCCTTGGCCGGATTGCGGTTTCGGTCGCTGCCGCTGATCCTGGAGCCTCGTAACGACGCGGGATTTTCCGAAGTCGATTTGGAGACGCGGCTCAGAACCGATCCGAAGCCCTTTGGACAATGTCTGGCGGCACTGGGCCTGAGCTGGCAAAGACGCAGCGAGGCGGGCCGAGCCATCGATGTGCCGGTTGTCGACTTCGGCTCCGCGCAACTTCTTCTACTACCCGGCGAAATGTACGTGGAGTTCCAACTGATGGCGCAGCAGCTTCGGCCCGATTCGTTTGTGATGGCCGTGGGGTATGGGGAATGTGCTCCAGGCTATGTTCCGATCGAACGTGCTTTTGAAGAAAACGACACGAACCTGAAAGACTGGTGCTGGGTTGGGCCGGGTTCCGAAGCGCGAGTCACTCAAGTCTTGCGTAGAGCCCTGGTTCAGCGCGCGTAGCCCCTAGTGGCCGTGGGCCTTTCGTTGTGGTCCGCTACCCATAACCCCTGCGAAACGGCGCGATGATGGTGGCTATCAATATGTGGGAATCAGGGTGGAGTCTTTGGTCCGTTGGTGGCAGCAGAACGAAAACTCCTGGCAGCCGGTTGAGCTTGGAGTCACACGTGAACCGCCGGCAGTTTCTGATGTGTTCATGTTCAACTTTGGCTGTTCAGCGGTTGCTGGCGCAGGCGCAGCCGTCGTTCGGAGACGTGCTACAAGCCAAGGTCTTGGCAAAGCCTGCGCTTGTTTCCCAGAGTATCGTGTATCAACATCCGGATCAGGATCCTTACAATGCGCAGAATCGCTTCGGCTTCAATCACGCTCCAAGTGTAACGCTTCTGTCAGATGGACGCTTGCTCGCAGCTTGGTTCTCCGGGCCTTTCGAGGCTTCTGTGAGCCAGGTCATCCTTGGCTGTTACTCCGCGGATGAAGGACAGAGTTGGGGGCCGGCAGAAGTTCTGAACGATTTCGCTCGAACATCCGACTTCGATCCGGCATTTATTCAGGATGGGAAGCGAACTTGGTTGTTCTTCTCAGCCGGACGATGGGACCGCTATCCGTTCGTTCGAGGCGAGAATGAGGTCGGGCCGGAGTCTTTCAAGACCTACTGCAGTTACACCGACGATGCGGCGCGCCGTTGGTCGGAGCCGCGCGTGGCATTCGAGAAAGTGGGTTGCCGAACCAATGGCCTCAGGCTTTCCAGCGGGGAGTTGTTGCTGCCCATTTATGGGTTCGTCGGAAGAACTGCCGGGGTCTTGAAATCGACGGACCGGAGCAAATCGTGGAGGCGCTGCGGCGATATTTCTTGTCCCGCCGGGGCCGACGAGCCAACCATCGCGGAGTTGAGCTCGGCAAGAGTGCTCATGTTCCTGCGTACCAACGATGGGTTCATCTGGAAGTCCGTCTCTCGAGACAAAGGCGAGACGTGGAGTGCTGCCGAGAAGACGGCGTTCGTTGCCGGAGCGGCGTCGCACAATCTTCTGCGACTGCGCGATGGTCGCATCGTTCTCACCCATAACGCCAGCCGCCCTCCATTGCGGACGCTTCTAACGCTGCGGATTTCCGGCGACGACGGAGTGTCGTGGGGAGACGCGTTGACGCTGGCGGAGATCGCGGCGCCTGGAGAAAACGAGCAGATCTGGGGTCGCCAGGTGACTTATCCGTCAGTTGCAGAGCTCGCGAACGGAGATCTTGTCGCTGTGTGGGCTGAGATTGCTTTGGGTAACCGCGTGCAATATGGAAACATTCACTCAGCCAGCGTGCGAGTTTGAAGGGCGCGATGATCGGCGCAGCGCCGCATCGGCCGGCCGCTGACTCCCAGAATCTCGGCTGCCTGCCACCACTTTAGTTCCGTCGCCCGCAAGATCCCCTACTGACAGGCCTGCAGCTTGTCCATAGGGAACATGGTTCGCCAGGAGGCCCGCCCGTCCAGTTGTTCTACAGCGTCATCCGTTCATTTCTGTCGATCGGCTGTGCTCTGCCAACAGCGCCAGCCATAAAGGACACAATGAGATCTCCAGCCACCAAGCTCACCGTTGTTCTAGCCTCCGCCTGGTTTACGCTCTTAGCGAACGGCTCAGCCTTAGTTTCACAGAAGACCCGCGCCGATGAGCCCCTGCTGACGCAGACCGATGTCTTTCTGGAAGGTGAACAGGGCTATCATACCTACCGCATCCCGGCGATGGTAATTTCCAAGAAAGGAACGATCCTGGCGTTCTGCGAAGCCAGGAAGAACAGTTCGGCTGACCACGGAGACATCGATCTGGTGCTGAGGCGGAGTTTTGACAATGGGAAAACCTGGGGCCCAATGCAAATCGTCCACGAGGAAGGGGGCACAGCCAGAATTACGATTGGCCAACCTACTCCAATCGTGGAGCGGGAAACAGGAACCATCCATCTCCTTTTCTGTCGAGACAACCAGCAGGCGTTCTACACCAAAAGCACCGACGACGGCGCGAACTTTCATCACCCGACGGAGATCACCGCCGCGTTTGCCGATTTCGATTCCCAGCTCGCATCCGATCTATCCCAGACCAAGATCGGTGACCGGCAGGACGGCTTGCCCTTCAAAGTGACCCGGTTGGCGACAGGACCCGGTCATGCCATTCAGACACGCAGGGGGCGACTTCTGGTTCCAGTGTGGCTCAACTCCTATAAAGTGTTTCCGTCTTCGGCAGGCGGACCGAATGAGGTCATCGACTATCGATACCGTGCTGCGGTGATCTACAGCGACAACAACGGCTTGACGTGGAGTCCCGGGAAAGTCATCGCCAGCGACAGCCTGGAAGCCAATGAGGCGATGGTGGAGGAGTTAACGGATGGTTCCCTGCACTTGAACATGCGGGTGGTGAGGCGGAAAAGCCGGACGGTTGCACACAGCACAGATGGCGGCAGCACTTGGTCGAAGGCCGTTGCTGACGAGAACCTCATCGATCCGGAATGCCAGGCTGGGCTCGTTCGCTTCACGCAGGGGAGCGCTCATCGCAAAAACCGCCTCGTGTTTTCAAACCCTGCCAGCCTCAAGCGGGAACGGCTCACCATCAAACTCAGTTACGACGAAGGCCGGAGTTGGCCAGTGGCAAAGCTGTTGAACGCAGGTCCCTCGGGATATTCCGATCTGGCGATTCTCAACGACATGACCATCGGCTGCCTTTACGAACGAGGCGAACAGCGGGTCTACCAGAAACTGACCTTTGCCCGCTTCAACCTGGCGTGGCTCACCGATGGCAAGGATGATCTACGATAGCGAGACGGTCGTACCTACCTCCAGAGTGGCTTCTTGGACAGCCGCGCTCTCCTGAACCCGGAAGCGCGGACATTGCATCGTGCGGCTCCTTGAGTCTTTGTTGTGCGGGAAGAGGGCATTGGATTTAGGATCGCGTTGGATGCATGAGCGGCGCCGTCCGCGCAGGCGGTGGTCTGACCAGGATGCGAGGCAATTACGGTGAGGGTTGGCTGAGGCTCACATGAACGGAACTCTTTCTCACTCCAGATGGCTCCCCCGGCGCTCATTCATGAAACAGATGATCTCCACCAGCGCCATGGCACGCGTTGCACCGGGATTTCTGATCGCGCAGGGGAACGCAACACAACCCAAAGTCAGCCGTGAATTGTTTGTCAAATCTCCCGGGAAGGGCGCCGCGGTGATGGCCTTCGCTTACTACACGCGACGGAAGGGATTGGACTTGATGTCCATCGAGCAGCGCTGGTCGCGCTCAGACACGATCGATCTTGCTTATTACCGATACTCGAATAACAACGGACGCACCTGGACGGAGCCCGAAAGGAAGATCACCGGAGAAAGACGCCCCGGAGGTACCTGGCGGCTGCATCCACGGGGAGGATATGTCGATCCCCGCACGGGCCGTTTCCTGGAAATCTGGAACGAAGGGATCTTGCCTAATGATGACCCGCTCGAGGGGATGCGCCAGTGGAACGTTTTCTACTCGGTTTCAGAGAATGGCGGAAAGACGAAATCGGCCGTCCAGCAAATCATTCACGAAGGCAAGGAGTTCGGTCCTCAACATCCGTTGCCGGGGGTCTACACCGGCAAGAACTGTGTCATGATCGGCGACCACGCCTGCCTGCCGATGACTTACAAGGATGGCTCGATTCTTCTGCCCGTCCAGATTTCGCCGCTTGCACCTGATGGCCGCCTTGCCAATCCGGGGGGTGGCTACACGTACCTGGATGTGGCGGTGATGCACGGTCGCTGGCAGGGCGCCGGTCTGGTCTGGCGTATGTCTGAAGTCGTCAAAGGAGATCCGGCGCGTTCGACGCGCGGCATGGACGAAGCAACCATCGAGACGCTGGCCGATGGGCGGCTCATCATGGTCATGCGCGGATCCAACGACAAGAAGCATGAGCTGCCCAGTTATCGCTGGGTCTCCTACTCCTCCGACGGCGGGTGGAAGTGGACCCAGCCTGAGGCCTGGACGGACTCCAGTGGAGAGGCATTCTACTCGCCGAGCGCTTGTTCGCAACTTCTTCGGCACTCGAGCGGCAAGCTCTACTGGCTCGGCAACATCAACAAGGCCAATCCACGCGGCAATCGCCCGCGCTACCCCTTTTACGCCGGCGAGGTCGACCGACGCTCCGAACTTCTCAAGCGGGAGACGCGGCAGGTCCTGGTGCACATGACCCGCCTGTTCGCGTTCAAGGATGGCTGGGTTGGGGACGCCCATTTGTATCGGATCGCGGTCTAGGCGACTAGGGGCAACACTTGTGAAAGGTGTTCTCGGTGTTGCGGGCTACGAGGTGGGTGCGTCGCGCATCTTCGACGCACCAGGCAGGTCGGGTGAAGGTTGCGTTCGAGAAGACGGAACGTATCCTCCAGTGCTGCTTTCGCCAGGGGCTGCTCGTTCGGGGGTGGTTCGTAGAACCTTCCTGCTGCAGCGGCGGTCTGTGACCGCGGCGAGGCGGCTGGTAAAGCCGCCCGAGAACTGTTGAGCAATGCCAGAGGCTGCTTCCGAGAAACGGCTTATCGAATATCCAATTTTCGGGCCAGGGCGAAGTCTTCGGCCGAGGAGATTCCGGCTGGCGCGAGAGAAACGAGGTCGACTGCTTTGAACAACCATTTTGCCTTATCCAAGGAGCATCTATTAAAGCACGTGGGCTCGATGGACCAACTGGCGTCTGTTCAGCGCATCGCTTTCCTGGACGGCCGAGCAAAGTCGGTCGAAGCCTTTCAAATCGACACCGGATCGGGGCTTGGCTTCACGGTCCTGAGCGACCGCGCCATGGATCTGGCGGGCGTGAACTACAACGGGAGATCCTTGTGCTGGCGCTCGCCTGCAGGCATCGTAGCACCCACTTACTACGAACGGCAGGGGAACGGCTGGCTGCGCGGGTTTAGCGGAATGCTGGCGACTTGCGGGCTTAGAAACGTAGGACCTCCGAGTTCGGAGGGTCTGGAGACCTACGGCATTCATGGGGAGATTTCCTATGCTCCGGCTACCGACGTGTCGCTGGTGCGAGGTTGGGAAGGAGATCGATACCGCATCCAGCTTTCCGGTTTGGTTCGTGAAAGTTATCTTTTTGGCCCGAATCTCACGCTGCGTCGGACCTGGAAAACCGAGTTCGGCGCCAACTGGATCGAACTGGAAGATCGCGTCACCAACGAGGGATTCCGGCCGGAAATCCACTTGCATCTCTACCACTGGAACTTCGGCTTTCCCTTTCTCAACGAGAAGAGCCGGTTGTATCTCACGACCAACCAGGTCGAAGCGCGCGACGAAGTAGCCAAGACCGGCGCTTGGCGGACGTTTCTCCCGCCGACGGCTGGATTCAAGGAAGAAGTTTTCATTCACTCCTACCGAGGAAAGGCGCCGGAAGAGGGCCATGCTCTCGTGGTCTCGGACGACACCGAGCGAAGTTTCGCAGTCGAGCTGTCTTACACGACGCGCGATTTGCCCTATCTCTGGCAGTGGAAAATGTGCGGCCAAGGCGACTATGTTCTCGGAGTCGAGCCGACCAATTCCCTGATGGGAGGACGCGGGCGTTGGCAGGAGTGGCACCAGCCCAGCCAGCTGCAACCGGGAGAAACCCGCCAGTTTCGATTGCGCTTCACCGTGTTGTCCAATTCAGAAGCAGTGTCGGGTGCCATGCTCCGATATGCGAAAGGCGCATGAGAAACAGGGCCTTCGATAAGACGCGCGTGCCCATCGCACGAGCTTCCGGCGCGTGAGTCGAGCTTGTGCCTTTCCCATGGGGACATGGGAGCGACGCCCGTGGGCTTGTAGTGCCGCACGCAGCGCGGCCAGGCGAAGCACTGTGTGCGTCACTCTGGAGTTTCTACATTTCGAAGCCGGCTATGCGCTCGTAGTGCCGCACGCAGTGCGGCCATTCTGAAGCACTGCGTGCGGCACTACGAACGGGCCGATCAATCGGCCGGCTCTCAAGGGGGGATTCATTCTGCGTTGTCCAATGACTCGTCTATCTCCTGAAGTCTCTCGCAGGTCTCGCGAAGGCGGCTACGCAGACAACCCATCTGGGTTCGGAGGATCATCATGACGGACCCGTCGCGAAGCTCCACCAGTCCAGGTTCCATGGCACCGCGCTTGGGAAGGTCGAGCTCCGACTGCGATTTCTTCCAGCTCCGGCCACGATCGTCAGAGCAATAACAGAACGAGACCCAGTGATCGCGCTTGCGAAAATCTGGCGAAAAAGCAATGGGCTCAAGCAGCCGTCCGGATTTGAGCTGAATCACCCGATCGTTGTTCATCACGTGATAGCCTGCCGCCGGGGTGACGCAGATCGGCGCGTCCCAAGTCTTCGCTTCGTCGCGCGAGAGCTTCAGGTAGACTTTCAAATCGGAACTGGAGTTCTTGTGCAGGTAGAAGAACGCAATGTCCCCGGAGTGAAGCCTCCGCAACGTCACCGACATCACATTTTCCCGTCCGATGTTTTCGAGCAAGGTGAAGGTAGGCGACCACGTTTGCCCGCGGTCTGACGTGTAAGTTCCAACGATTTTGGCGGGAGAATGATCTTCCGACTCGCCACCGTAGTATTCGGTGTACGCCAACAGAATACGTCCATCTTTGAGCCGGACCATCGACCCTTCGGAATGACGGGGGTTTTCGGAGGGTTTTCGGGCGTGGCCGGCGCGACAATTTGCTGGAGGATACGAGGCATTCGCTGCGTGATCTTCGCTACCCGGTTGACCGCAAGTGAAACGCTGCAGAAATCAGCGCCAGCAGCACAAACAGAATTCGCCGTTTTGTTTTCATGGCCGGTTTCGTCCGCCGTTGAACATTGTCATGCGACGTTTGGAAACTGTAATAGCGAGTGAGCCCTGGACAACATAATGACGAGCCTGTTTTTGCCTCGCACGATGGTCTCCGGTCCCGCTCGCTCGCAGCCGAGCGCCACAGGAGTCAGACGACGGCCCCACTCCAGAACTAACAAACCTAGAAGGCGGTGGCAGCCACGCCCGCGTCGTGGAGTGCAGCAGTCTTCTGCCGCTTTCGGACGGAAAGCCGGATTTTGCCGTGGGAGTTCGTTGACGTGTCACTCGGAACAGTGATTCTTAGCGATCTGTTCACACGGTCTGCGAACAGAGCCGCGGAGACTGCCCACCGCAGGTTTCTAGCCCCCTGCATTGAATCGGTCGAGTCAGTGAGGAACAAGTTAGCCGGTTAAGTTAGCCGGTTATGCGCGATGAAACGAGGATTTTGTTCTTGTGTCGGCGCGACACGGCAGGAGGTAGGGCGGGCTGTCCTCAGCCCGCCGCGAAGTGCCGATGCGTTGGGAAAACGGCGCGGTAAGGACACCGCGCCCCACCTGTCGCAACCCGGATATCAAGGGCGAAGCCCTTGCCTAGTTAGTAAATCAGGAACCCGCCATCCACGATCAACGTGGCTCCGTGCACAAAGCTGGCGCCATCGGATGCGAGAAACGCCGCGGCGTTGCCGATCTCTTCTGGCAGCCCGCGGCGGGCCAGAGGCGTCTTACGCACGTAGTCGCGCTTGACTCCCGCCTCGGCAAGCTCTTGGGCGATCTGTCGGTTTTTTTCCACAACGATGTCTCCCGGCGCGATGCAGTTCACGCGGATTCCGGCGTCTGCCAGATCCAGCGCCATTGCTTTCGTGAGCCCTTCCATGCCTGCCTTGCTGGCACAGTAAGCAGCGGCTCGCTGCTGAGCTGCAAAAGCGCCCACCGATGAGATGTTGAGAATGACCCCTTTGCCTCTCGATACCATGTGGCGGGCGGCTTCCTGGGAACACATGAAGGCTCCCTTCAGATTCACATCCAGGATCGTGTCCCAGGTTTCGTCGGAGCAGTCGAGGAAGGGCGAGAGAGCCGGCATCCCCGTGATGGCAGCGTTGTTGACAAGAATGTCGATCTGTCCAAACTCTTGCAACGTCTCTTTGACGAGTTGCTGCACCTGCTGGCGGGAAGAGACATCGCAGGCCCTGGCTTTGACACGGATTCCGGTTGGGTCGAGCTCGCTAGCAGTTTGCTGAGCGACTGCCAGGCGGCGTTGGGCCAACATCAGTTTGGAGCCTTCTTTGAGCAAGGCTCGGGCGATGCCCTTGCCGATGCCAGTTCCACCCCCTGTGATGAGTGCGACGCGGTCGTTGAGTTTCATGGCTGTGATTGGGTGGCAACACAGCGCTGGGCTGTGCTGCGCGCATGGGTCAATTGTGGATGCAGAGATAAGGGCTTATACATGGGCGATCGTTCCAGATCGGCGTCACCTCCAGCCGAGCCAGCGATCTTCAACCTCGTTCCCGCGAAAAGCCGTACACGGGCTTCCAGCCTGTGCAACCGTCGCTCCTGCGCTGGCGGGAGCCCAGGGATGCTTAGGGCTGTCCCTCAAGTACAGGCCGCCATAGGAAGCCTGGATTCCCACCCCACGCTTTCGCGAGGGCAGGCTTTCAGACGGTGCGCCGTTGTCTGACTCTCTGGGGTCCTGGCCAACCCGAACTGAACAGCATCGAGAGCGCGGTGCATCCCCCAGCCAAACGCGACTCGCCAGTTCCAAAGCGGCAGAGGACTGCCGCAGTCCAAGACGCTGCTCGAACCCCGTGCATGCGTTTTTGGAGCGCTCCAGTTCTCTGGAGCTTTCGGTCCCTTAGGCGGGCTGAAAGGACAATTTTGTTTTCGTTTTTCTCGTGCTCGTCGCCGTCCTCGACGAGCACGAGGACGATAGTCGGGGATACCCGTTGCGTGTTACAGCCCTCGGCTCAGGATGGCCTCGACTTCCCGGAGCGTGATGGCGACGTCTTCCTCAGTGTGGGCCGAAGACAGATACCAGGTTCCGCGCGTGATGGTTCTGACGCCCGCGTCGACAAGGCGGGTCACGAGTTTGCTGTAAGTGGCAACATCCCGTCTCACCCAATCGCGGTAGTTCCGCAAGGTCGCCGCATCGGTCAAGCTGGCCTGCACCACAGGGCCTTGCCCGCCCAACAAGGCGGGTATTCCCGCTTTGACGAAGCGTTGCCGGAGGCCCTCGCGCAGCAATTCTCCTAGCCGGTAAAGCTGTGGGTAAACCGTATCCTGATTCTCTTTCAGATACCGAACGGTCGCCAAGCCCGCGGCGATAACGACTGGGTTGCTGTTGTAGGTCCCGGCATGGACCACCTTGCCTTCCGAAATCAGGTCCATCCACTCGGCTTTCCCCACCACCGCGCTCAGCGTGAAGCCGCTGGCAATTCCTTTGGCATAGGTCGCCATATCCGGCGTGACGCCGAAAGCCTCTTGGGCGCCGCCCAAGCCCAATCGAAATCCGGTGATGACCTCGTCGAAGATAAGTGCTGCCCCGTGCTCGCTGCACAGCTTCCGCAAGCCCTCCAGGAATCCAGGTAGTGGAGCAATGGAGCCTGCATTGCACATCATGGGCTCGGTGAGCACGGCTGCGATCTCGATGCCTCTCTGCCGAAAAAGCTTCTCCATCACATCAAGATCGTTCCATGGCATCACCAGGAGGTTTTCGGCGGCGTTTTGCACCTGGCCCCGGCTAGGCATGACGGGGTTAGGGTGGTCATAGGCTCCGGCCTGGTCCAGCGTTGGTGCTGTGGAGACAAACAGGCTGTCGTACCAACCATGCCACTGCCCTTCGAACTTGACGACGAGCTTTCGATTGTGGCGAGCCCGTGCCACGCGCAGCGCCGAGACGACTGCTTCCGAACCGGTGCTGTTAAACCTGACTTTTTCGGCGCAGGGAATTGCCTGCACCAGCAGCTCGGCAAGTTCGGTTTCTGCCTCGTGCTGTGCGGCGTACACCAGGCCCTTTTCCAGCTGCTCGTGGACCGCCTCCACCACCGGCCGGGGACTGTGCCCCAGCAGCAAAGGGCCTTGGCCCAAGACGTAGTCGATGTACTCGTTGCCATCGACATCCACGATTCGCGAACCTTTGCCCGACTGGAAGAATAACGGATGAGGAAGCTCAGCACGGCGTACGTCGCTGCTAACGCCCCCAGCCAGAACTTGTTGCGAACGCTTGAGCCATTCGACCGATTTTGTCAGTGCCATGTTCGAGTGCCTTGGGGAGGGCCGAGGATTAGGAAAGCGGAAGCAAGGAAACTGCAAGCGACCCCTGGGCGACAGGGAGTATAAGATACCGATCCTGCTTCTCGAAAACAATTTCTGGGTGGGAGCCGCGGGACGCCACTCGCTAGGATGCGTCAACGTGCCAGGCTATCCGTGCAGGCGTGGTAACTTGGGGGCACCACGCCCTATCCGATCGCAACCGGCAGATCAAGGGCGGCAGCCCTTGGTTAGTTAGCAAGGGCTCAAACTCGACCCGAAGGACTTACCCGATTTCGACGGATCCTGCGGCAGGTTACGCCGTCCGGATCTTGGCCAAGTCTTGAAGTCCCAGTTCTTCAATGGCGATTTCGCGCATCCTGTATTTCTGCACTTTTCCCGAAACGGTCATGGGGTATTCCTTCACAAATCTGAAGAAGCGCGGCACTTTGAAGTGGGCAATCTTCCCTTTGCAAAACGCTCTGATTTCTTCGGTCGAAATGGGTGGTCCTTCCTTCAGCCGAATCCAGGCCATGACTTCCTCTCCAAACTTCGCACTTGGCACCCCGACGACTTGAGCATCTGAAATCTTCGGATGGGTGAGGAGAAACTCTTCGATCTCCCGAGGATAGATGTTTTCTCCGCCTCGAATGATCATGTCTCGGGCGCGCCCCGTGATATTGACATAGCCGTCTTTATTCATGACGGCCAGGTCGCCAGTGTGAAGCCAGCCTTCTGCGTCAATGGCTTCGCGGGTGGCTTTCGAGTTCCTGTAATAACCCTTCATGATCAGGTACCCGCGTGTGCACAGCTCGCTCGGTTGCCCTCGCGGCATGATTCTTCCAGTGGCGCGATCGACGATCTTGACTTCGGTGTGCGGCATCGCTTGCCCGACGGTGCCCACACGGCGTTCCAGCGAATCGTCTACGCTGGTCTGCGTGATGACAGGAGAGGCTTCGGTCTGTCCGTACGCGATCGTGATCTGGCGGCAATGCATTCTCTCAACCACCTTCTTCATGACTTCGACGGGGCAGGGCGAACCGGCCATGATGCCCGTGCGCAACGTATCCGACCGAAAGCGGTTGAACTCTGGATGTTCCAGCTCGGCGATAAACATGGAGGGAACTCCGTACAGCGCGGTGCATCGCTCTTGCTCTACGGCGCTGAGTGTGCGGGCGGCATCGAAGACAGGCGACGGAATGACCATCGTCGCTCCCGCCAGCACCGCCGCGAGATTGCCCAGGACCATTCCGAAGCAATGATAGAAAGGAACCGGGATGCAGATCCGGTCCCTGTTGGACAATTTCATGCTATTGCCAATGAACAGGGCGTTGTTCACCAGGTTATGGTGAGTGAGCACGACGCCCTTGGGGAACCCGGTCGTCCCAGAGGTGTACTGAATATTGATCGCATCCTCGAAAGTCAGCTCGGCCTGGCGGATGTTCAGCAACTCATCAGAAATGTTCCGGCCTAACGACCGAAGTTCCGGCCAGACCAGCCAGTCGTGCTTTTTGCCCTCGCCGAGGAATACGACTCGCTTCAGTCGCGCCAGCCGCTTCGACCGCAGACGGCCCCGCCTGCACTGAGCGACTTCAGGGCAGATCTCTTCGAGCATTGCCGGGTAGTTCGACTGCCTGAAGTGGGAGTGAAACAACAACGTGCTAGTGCCCGATCGCTCCAGCGCATAAGCCAATTCCCGCGTTCCGTAGGCCGGATTGATATTCACCAGAACGGCTCCAACCGCCGCAGTGGCAAACTGGGCCAGCACCCACTCTTCGCAGTTGAACGCCCAAATCCCCACGCGATCGCCTTTTCGAATGCCGACCGCCATCAGGCCCTTGGCGGTTTCGCTGACTCGTTGCTGGAACTCTGCGTAGGATAGCCGCACGCCTTGATGGCACACCACCAACGCATCGCTTCGGGGATGACGGGCAGCGGACTCTGCGAGCGCTTCGCCAATCGTACGACCCAGAAGCGGAGGTCCAGCCGGTCCGCAGGAATAGCTCAAAGAAACAGGACTCACCACGCCGCCTCCCTGACATTGTTTCGCCCGGACAGCTTCCCTGGCGCTTGGGATCAGAAATTTTGAGGATTATATGCCGAGCCGGCTCCGCAGAGGAGGGAGAGAATTGCGGCGCCGCCGATTGTGCTGTCTTTGGCGGCCAGATACACTCTTGGCGCGGCAGTCTCTTCGGGAGCGTCTTCCAGTGCCAACCCAGATCGGGGTTGTTTTTCTGGTTACTTGTCTGGCAACGGTTGCGGTGGCTTTCCCTTTCTCGCTTTCATCGCTCGCCTCCGAACCCCATCAGACGCCGGCTAATGCACCCGTAGAGAGGGGCTCTTCTCAAAGAGCCGTCTGTAGCCAGCGGGGTCTTGTTCTGGCCTCGACCCTGCTCTGAAGCGTGCGGCGCAACCTGGTGTCGGACCTTTCAACCTTGACAGGTT
>Ga0194132_10002871_pt1 | contig 31513 bp, 28 predicted proteins | sample TA2KigOf80mmetaG_FD_148612 | JGI IMG/M metagenome (GOLD analysis project Ga0194132, IMG submission 148612) | Freshwater microbial communities from Lake Tanganyika, Tanzania - TA2015054 Kigoma Offshore 80m | ecosystem: Environmental > Aquatic > Freshwater > Lake | place: Tanzania: Lake...
CGCGCGGGCGCCAGGCGCGGTTGCGGGCGCCGCGCCGGGCGCGGCCGGAGTCACGTCGAGCGGAACGGTCTCGACCACTTCGAGCCCGAAGCCCGGCAGGCTGACCAGCCGGCGGCGGTAGTTGCTGATCAAGCGGATCTTGCCGACCCCCAGGTCGCGCAGGATCTGCGCACCGATGCCGTACTCGCGAAACTCCTTGAGCCGCCCGCTCGACATGGTGCTCGGCTTCGCCGCGTCCGGATTCTCGTCGGCGCCACCGGTGTCGCCCCGCGGCTCGAACATCTCCGTGCCCTGCTCGCGCTTCAGGTAGAGAACGACGCCCCGGCCCTCGTCGGCGATGATCTGCATCGCGCGGTGGAGCAGCTCACCGGTGTTGCGCTTCACGAACGCGAAGACGTCGCCCGGCAGGTACTCGGCGTGTGCGCGCACCAGCGTCGGTTCGTCGGGGCGGATGTCGCCCTTCACCAGAGCGAGGTGCTCTCCGCCGTCGACGTCGCTGCGGTAGACGCAGGCGCGGAACTCGCCGCCGTAGCGACTCGTAATCGGCGCCTCGGCGACGCGGTGTACGAGCGAGTCGTGCTGCAGGCGGTACTGGATCAGGTCGGCGATGGTGACCAGCTTGAGATCGAAGCGCGCTGCGAAGCGCTTGAGGTCGGCGAGGCGCGCCATGGTGCCGTCGGCCTTCATGATCTCGCAGATCACGCCGGCCGGCTTGAGCCCCGCGAGGCGCGCGAGATCGACGGCCGCCTCCGTCTGACCGGTGCGCACCAGGACACCGCCGTCACGCGCGCGGAGCGGGAAGATGTGCCCAGGCGTACGGATGTCGCTCGGCGTCGCGCCGTCCGCGACCACCGTGAGAATGGTCCTGGCGCGGTCGCGCGTCGAGATCCCCGAGCCGATGCCGTGCCGGGCGTCGATCGACACCGTGAATGCGGTACCCAGCGGGGCCGTGTTCTCGGCGACCATCATCGGCAGGCCGAGCTCACGGAGCTTTTGCTCGGTCACCGGCAGGCAGATCAGACCCCGGCCCTCGGTGGCCATGAAGTTGATGGCCTCGGGCGTGGCCTTCTCGGCGGCCATGCACAGGTCGCCTTCGTTCTCCCGGTCCTCGTCATCCATGACGATGACCATGCGACCGGCCTTGTACTCGGCGATCGCCTCCTCGATGGTCGCGATCGAGCTACGCTTCTGGCTCGGCTCGGCGGTGGTTGCGGGCAGCTCGTTAAACACGGCCCGATGAGTCAACACCCGGCGGTCGGGCCGTGCAAGATCCGTCTCGGTTGACCGTCGGGTGGCAGCCGGGCATGGCTCGCGCATGGCGGGACCACTCGAGGGAACGAAGGTCGTGGAGCTCGGCTTCTGGGTCGCAGGCCCCGCCACGGCGGGGATCCTGGCCGACTGGGGCGCGTCGGTCGTGAAGATCGAGCCCCCGCGCGGCGACCCGTTTCGCGGCATCTTCATGTCGGCGGTGGGGATCGACGTCCCGTTCAATCCGCCGTTCGAGCTCGACAATCGCGGCAAACGCTCGATCATCCTCGATCTGCGACGTGACCAGGCGCGCGCGATCGCCCGCGAGCTGATCGCCGGCGCCGACGTGTTCGTCTCCAATCTGCGCCCCGCCGCCCTCGAGAAACTCGGGCTCGACTACGCGACCCTGTCGCGCGAGCACCCCGAGCTCGTCTACTGCTCGGTGACCGGCTACGGCGTGACCGGCCCGGACCGCGACCGTCCCGCATACGACATCGGCGCGTTCTGGTCGCGCGGCGGCGTCGCCGCGATGCTCACCCCCGAGGGGCACGAGCCCCCCGTGCAGCGCGGCGGCATGGGCGATCACACGACGGCGATCACGGCCGCGAGCGCGATCTGCGCGGCGCTGGTCGCCCGCGCCCGTACGGGCAAGGGGCAGCACGTGGTGACGTCGCTGCTGCGCGCCGGGATGTACGTCGTCGGCTGGGACGTCGCGACCCGACTCCGCTTCGGCTACGTGGCGCCACCCGGCACGCGGAGCGCATCGCCGAATCCGATCGCCAACAGCTACCGCGCGGGCTGCGGTCGGTGGTTCTGGCTGATCGGGCTCGAGGCCGACCGGCACTGGCCGGACGTGTGCCGGGCGGTCGAGAGGCCGGACCTGCTCACGGATCCGCGCTCGGTCGACATCGTCAAGCGTCGTGAGCACGCCTCCGAGGTCGTGCGGATGCTCGAAGGCGAGTTCGCCAGGCGGCCGCTCGACGAGTGGGCGGCCATCTTCGATCGCGAGGGCGTCTGGTGGTCGCCGGTGCAGACCTGCGACGACATCGCGAACGACCCCCAGGTCCGAGCGAGTGGCGGCGTGGTCCCTTTCGATGCGGCGGTGGGGCTCCCCGAGCAGCTGGCGACGCCGGTCGACTTCCTCGGCACGCCGTGGGAGGCCGCGCGAGAGGCCCCCGAGGCCGGTCAGCACACCGAGGAGATCCTGCTCGAGCTCGGCCGCGACTGGGACTCGATCGCCGGGCTCAAGGAGGCCGGCGTGATCCCCTGACGACCGTCGGGCGCTTCACTCCACCGTGACGCTCTTGGCGAGGTTGCGAGGCTGGTCGACGTCGCTGCCGCGGTACACCGCGATCGAGTACGCGAGCAGCTGCAGCGGGATCACGAGCAGGATCGGCGCGAGCAGGTGGTTGACCTGCGGGATCGTGATGACCTCCCAGGCGACCTCGTCGAGCTCCGGCGACGGCGCATCGGTCAGCGCGATGATGCGCCCGCCACGCGCCTCGACCTCCTTCAGGTTCGAGAGCGTCTTCGGGTACATCGGGTCCTTCGGGAGCAGGACGACGACCGGCAGCTGCTCGTCGATCAGCGCGATCGGCCCGTGCTTCATCTCGCCGGCCGGATAGCCCTCGGCGTGGATGTACGAGATCTCCTTGAGCTTCAGCGCACCCTCGAGCGCGATCGGGTAGTTGATGCCGCGGCCGAGGTACAGGAAGTCGCTCGCGTGGCCGTACTTCTTGGAGATCTTCTCGATCTGCTTGCTGCGCGTGAGCGTTTCCTGAACGAGGCTCGGCAGGTTCACCAGGTCGGCGACGAGCCCCCTGCCCCGGTGCTCGTCGAGCCGCCCGACCTGGCGCCCGAGATAGAGCGACAGCAGGTAGAACGCGGTCAGCTGGGTGGTGAACGCCTTGGTGCTCGCGACCGAGATCTCGGGCCCGGCGTGCGTGTAGAGGACGCCGTTCGCGCGTCGCGGGATCGACGCGTCGACCACGTTGCAGATCGCCAGCACCTTCGCGCCCGCACTGCGTGCCTCCTCCACCGCGGCCAGAGTGTCGGCGGTCTCGCCGGACTGCGACACCGCGATCAGCAGCACGTCGGGACCGAGAATGGGCTGCCGGTAGCGGAACTCGCTCGCGTAATCGACGTCGACCGGGATACGGGTCATCTCCTCGAGCAGGAACTTGCCGACCAGGCACGAGTGCCACGCGGTGCCGCACGCCGTCAGGTAGATCCGCTTGATGCCCGACCAGTCCAGGCCGAGCGCGTCGAGCTCCGGCAGCGCGACGTCGCCCTCCTCCTGGCGGATCCGCCCGAGCATCGTGTCGATCATCGCCTGCGGCTGCTCGTGGATCTCCTTCGCGAGAAAGTGCTTGTAGCCGCCCTTCTGCGCCGTGACCGGGTCCCAGGTGATGTGCTTCGGCGCGCGCTCGACCGGTTCGCCGTCGAACGTGGTGACCTTCACGCCGTCGCGTGACACTTCGGCCATCTCGCCGTCCTCGAGGAACAGCACCTCGCGCGTGTGGTCGAGAATCGCGGGGATGTCCGACGCGATGAAGTTCTCGCCCTTGCCGAGGCCGATGACGATCGGCGTCGCGGTCTTCGCCGCCAGGAGCCGGGTCTTGTCGTCGTCGCACAGCACGACGATCGAGAACGAGCCGTGCAGCTGCTTCACCGTTGCGCGCGCGGCTTCCAGGAACGGCAGCCCTTCGGACATCCGCTCGTCGATCAGCTGCGAGATGACCTCGGTGTCGGTCTCGGACTGGAACGTCCGGCCCTTGCTCTCCAGCGCGGCCTTCAGCTCGAGGTAGTTCTCGATGATCCCGTTGTGGATGACGACGACCTTGCCCGCACGGTGGGGGTGGGCGTTCTCCTCCGAAGGGCGTCCGTGGGTCGCCCAGCGCGTGTGGCCGAGGCCGATCGCGCCTTGCAGCGGCCTGTCGCGCAGCAGCTTCTCGAGGTTGTCGAGCTTGCCGACGCAGCGCCGGATGTCGACCTGGCCGTCGACCAACGTCGCGATCCCGGCCGAGTCGTAGCCGCGATACTCGAGCCGGCGCAGGCCGTCGACGATGATCCGGCTCGCCTCCTGCTCGCCGATGTAGCCCATGATTCCGCACATAGGTGGGGGTTCCCGCTTTCTCCGTGGCTCGTCGAGAAGACTACCCTTCGGTAATCGGACCGGACAATGCCGGCCTTTAGGACGGCCACGGGATGCGGCCCGCCAGTGTGTCGGCGCAGCGCGCGCGCAGCGCCGACCACGATGGTGGCATCACCGGCCGTTGACAGCGAGGCCTAACCGGCGTCGGGGAGGCAGACGCCCGTTTCGACCGGGCCCCCTTTCGACCGCGCCCTCTCATGACACGAACCGAACGCACCTACTACGTCGTCGTGGCGCTGTGGAACCTGCCCGGGTGGTTCATGCACCCGGTGTACCCGATCTTCCTGCAGAGCCGTGGGCTGGACCTCTTCGAGGTCGGGCTGATCCTCGCGATTTTCCAGTTCGGGACGTTCCTCTTCGAGGTGCCGACCGGTGCCGTCGCGGATCTCTACGGCCGCAAGGTCTCGTTCCTGCTCTCGTGCCTGGTCCGCATGGCGGCGTTCTCGATGTACTCGGTCGCCGATGGATTCGCCGCGTGCGCGATCGCCGAGCTGGTCGACGCGATCGGGGTGACGCTGGCCAGCGGCGCCATCGACGCCTGGGCCGTGGACGGCGTTCGTGCCGAGGGCGACCACCGGCCGGCGGACCGGATGTTCGCGCGCTCGCAGGCGATCGTTCGCGCCGTGATGGTCGCTGGCGGCGTCGCCTGCGGCTACCTCGCCGACAGCTTCGGCTTCACCGCGACGTGGCTCGTCGCGGCATCGTTCGACGGACTCGCGTTCCTCGTCGGGCTGGTCGCCATGCGCGACGACCGCGGCGACCGCCGGGCGTCGCGTCTCGCCGCCCCGCGGTCGCTCTGGACGACGGTGACCGGAGGCATCGTCGCCGTGCGCGACCACGCCGTGCTGCGCATGCTGTGCCTGCTGACCCTGCTCGGGGCGGCCGCGCTGATGCCGGTCGTGCTGTACTGGCCGCCGCGGCTGGAGGAGATGTCCGAAAGTGGATTCTGGCTGCTCGGGTGGGCGTGGGCGCTGTTCAACCTCGGGGCCGTCGTCGGCTCGCTCCTGGTCGTGCCGGTTCTGCGGCGGGTGCGCCGCGAGTGGGCGCTGCTCGGCATGGCGGTGTGGCGCGCCTCCTGTCTCGTGGTCGCGGCGCTGGCTGGCACCGTCTGGCCGATGGTGGGGGCGATCGTTCTCATCGAGCTCGGGACCGCCGCTCGGCAGCCGATCCTCACGGCGTGGCTGAACGAGCACGTGGGCGAGGATCTCCGCGCGACCGTGCTCTCGGTCGGCGGCATGGCGTTCATGCTCGGCGGCTCGCTCGGTCTCGTCGTGATCGGCGGCGTGGCACGCAGCCAAGGGATTCCGGCCGCCTGGCTCGTGTGTGCCGCGTTGTTCGCCGCGATGGCGCCGCTGTACCTCGTGCTCGGCCGTGTCGCGGCGCGAGAGGGATCGCGCGCGCGGGCGTCGGCCTCGCGCGCGGCGCGTGCCTGAGCGCAGTGCCGATCAGAGGTTTTTTGCCGGTGCCTTCCGCTTGCGGAAGCCCTCGACCCAGCCCGCGCGCCGCTGATCCGGCTTCGGGTTGAACGCGAGGGCGCCGGGCTCGACGTCGTGACGCACGGTGGTCCCGGTCGCGACGTAGGCGTCGTCGCCGATCGTCACCGGAGCCACCAGCTGGCTGTCGCTACCGATCTGCACCCGGTCGCCGATCACCGTGCGGTGCTTTGCGAAGCCGTCGTAGTTGCAGGTGATCGTGCCGGCGCCGATGTTACTCGCGCGGCCGATCGTCGCGTCGCCGAGGTAGGCGAGGTGGTTCGCCTTCGTGCCGGCGCCGATCTCCGATTTCTTCACCTCGACGAAGTTTCCGATATGCACGTCCTCGTGCAGCACGGCACCCGGGCGCAGCTGTGCGAACGGCCCGATGATGGCACCGCTGCCGATCTTCGCCTCGGCGAGGACCACCATCGGTCGCAGTCGCACGCCGTCGGCGAGCTCGCAGTCGGTGACGTACGCGTCGCCCTCGAGCGTGCAGTCGCGACCGATCGTGGTGCGTCCGTGCAGGTGCACGCCGGGGCCGATCACGGTGTCGGCGCCGATCGTCACCGACGGGTCGACGTATGCCGTCGCGGGATCGAGGAACGTCACCCCCGCCGCCATGTGAAGGGCGACCACCTTCTGGCGCAGCACGGCCTCGAGGCGCGCGAGCTCGGCGCGCGAGTTGATGCCGGCGACCTCGTGCGGATCGACCGCCTCGGTCACCAGCGGACCGCCGCGTCCGACTGCGGTCGCGACGATGTCCGTCAAGTATAGCTCGCCCTGCGCGTTGTTCGGCGTCAGGCCGGCGAGCGCCTCGGCGAGGAAACCGCTCTGCACGCAGTAGATGCCGGGGTTCACCTCGCGGATCGGCTTCTGCTCGGCGGTCGCATCGCGCTCCTCGACGATCGCCTCGAGCCATCCCGCGTCGTTGCGCACGATGCGTCCGTAGCCGAAGGGATCCTCGACCATGGTGGTGAGGAGCGACAGCAGCGCGCCTTGCTCGCGGTGGCGGCGCACGAGGCGCTCGAGCGTCGCGGTCTCGAGCAAGGGAACGTCGCCGTAGACGATGACGACGTCGCCCGTGAACCCGCGGAGCTTCGCATCGCTCGCGACGCCGACCGCGTGTCCCGTGCCGCGCTGCTGGCGCTGCAGGGCGAAGCCCGCGCCGTAGCCGCCGCACGCGCCCTCCACCGCCTCGGCCTGGTGCCCGACGACGACGACGGTGTGCTGCGCGCCGAGCGGGGCGCACGCATCGAGCACGTGCCGGATCAGCGGCTTGCCGCCGAGATGGTGCAGCACCTTCGCGTGCGCGGACTTCATCCGCGTTCCCTGCCCTGCCGCCAGAACGACGACGGCGAGGCGCGCGTCGCGCGTTTCCGAGACCGATTGTCCGCTCATTGCCCGACCTTCAGAGCCCCGCTCTCGATCTGCTTCTGCGCATCGGCGACGCGCTTCTGCACGTCCGCGGGGATCCGATCCGCGAGCTTCGGGTTGATCACGAAGCCGATGACGCCGCTCGCGAGGTCCTCCTCGAGAACGCGGCCAGTGAACTTCTTGTCCTGCACCTCGCGCGCGACCTGCAGGAACGCCTTCGGGATGGAGATGGTCGCGCTCGCGAGAACGGTGGCCGGCGCGACGTCGCTCTGGTCGCGGTTGGTGCCGAACGCGAGCACTCCGTTCGCCCCCGCCGACTGGAACACCCCGAGGCCGGCGGCGTCCGCGTTCTGCAGCACGAAGTCCGCACCCTGTGCGATCAACGCGTCGGTCGCGGCCTTCGCCGCGGCGACGTCCTCGAAGCTGCCGGTGTACGCCTCGGCGACGACAAAATTTGGATTGACGGACTTCGCGCCCGCGCTGAAGCCATCGAACGTGGTGCGGATCACCGGCAGCTTGATGCCGCCGACGCAGCCCGCGCGGCCGGTCTTCGAGAGCGACGCCGAGACGATGCCCGCGAGGTACGTCGCCTGGTCGAGGTGGAACGTCATCGACCCGACGTTGGCCGCGTGCACGCTGCCGGAGCTCACGACGAACGCCGTGTTCGGGAACTCCTTACCCACCTGCATCGCGGGGTCCTGGAACTCGAAGCCGTGCCCGAAGACGAGGTCGTAGCCCTGCTCCGCGTAGTCGCGGAAGCCCTGCACGAACTCGCTCGGCGTTCCAGTCTGCACGTTGCTGACCTCGGCCCCGAGCTCCTTCTTGACGAGCTGCAGGCCGTCGTAGGCGCTGGCGTTCCAGCCGCCGTCGCTGATCGGTCCGGGCGTGAGGAGTGCGACGCGGAACGGGCGCTGGCCGCCGGAGCCGCCGCCGTCCCGCTGGCAGCCCGCGATCGCGAGGACGGCGAAAGCGATTGCCGCGGCGCGCGCGAGCCGGCCGCTCATGCGCTCAGGTTCCGGTAGCCGCCGCGGAAGTAGAGCAGCGGGTCGGCGTCCGAGCCGACCGCGATCTCGACCGCCTCGCCGACGTAGATCGTGTGGTCGCCGGCCTCGAACGTGTAGCGCACCCTGCAATCGAGGAAGGCGATGGTGTCGGTGAGGATCGGGCAGCCCGTGACGCCGATGCGGTAGCCGACGCCGGTAAACTTGTCGCCGCCCGACTTCGCGAAACGCCGCGACAGCGTCTCCTGCTGGTTCGCGAGGATGTTCACCGCGAAGCTCCGCGACGCGTCGAACAGCGGGTAGCTGTCGGACTTCTTGTCGATGCACACCAGCAGCAGCGGCGGGTCGAGCGAGACCGACGCGACGGCGTTCGCGGTGAGGCCACCGAGCTTGCCCGCGCCGTCGTGCGACGTGACGACGGTGACGCCGGTCGCGAAGTGGCCCATCACCCTGCGGAACTCGAGTTGATCGACGGACATGCGGCTTCTCCTGGGTTGCGGCGTGCCAAGGCGCTGCTGCCGTGGCCGGCCGCAGCGCACCTGTTTACCCGGACCTCGGCGCCTTGCCAACGCGCACGACGCACCACGCACTGGCCACGGGATGGTATAGGGACGCGCGTGGAAAGGATCGCCGGGTGGAGGACGAGCGTTCGCGGCGCGCTCGCTCTCCTGCTGCTGCTCGTGCCTCTCGCATGCACCCGGGCCTCGACGTCGGAGACGACGGGGACGCTCGGGGCACCGCCGCGCGACGACCGTGCTCCACTCGAGTGGGCGCGCGCCGAGCCGTGGGTGATCGTGATACGGCGCTCGTGCAGGACTCTCGGCGTCTATCGCAACGGCGAGTGGGTGCGGACCTTCGACAAGATCGCGTTCGGCCGCGTTCCCGGCGTCAAGGTGCACGAGGGCGACCGCCGCACGCCGAACGGCTTCTACCGCATCGTCGGCAAGCGTCCGCACGCGCGCTGGGCGCGCTTCATGCTGCTCGACTACCCGAACCTCAGCGATCGCGACGACCATCGCCGCGCCCTCGAGGACGGGCTCGCGGCGGCAGGTCCCGGCGGCGAGGTCGGCATCCACGGCACCGACAAGGAGCGCTTCAACCAGCTCGGGATCGACTGGACCTTCGGCTGCGTCGCGCTCATGAACGACGACGTCGTCGAGCTCTACGACATGGTGCCCAGCGGCACACTGGTCCTGATCGAGGACTGATCCCGAACCCCGCAGCGTCCGCCGTCCCTCGACGAGGCCTGTCTCCACTGGCCCGAACGGAAGCGGAGCATGGCCCACGGTGCGGACCCGTGGTGGGCGAGCGATCCGGCCGCTGCTCGAGTCCCCGAACCCGGCAAGGACCGCCTCGGTCCAGGCGCCGAAGTGCCTGCCGTCCGAGCTGGTCCACTTCACGAGCACGCGCGGACAAGACAAGATTCTCTTCGCGTACGACCATCCCGTGCGGTCGTTCGACCGCTGCCTTGCCGAAGCGGAGGAGCCGCCGCCGCGCGACGGCGTGCTCGCGAAGTGCCTGCGCGGCAACGCGCTCTCCGTCTTCGACGGGAGCTGCGCGCTCGCACGTCGCACGACGCGGTGCAGCGTCGGTGCCCGCCCACGTCTTGTATCGGCGCGATCGGCCTCTTACTGTTGCGCCTTTCCGGCGACCCGTGCCGATCACGCGCGCGTGTCCCGCCCGTCGGGGCCAAGGAGCGGAATGTCCGACTACATCGCTGACGAGACCGGCCCCGACGCCGCTCCGATCGAGAGAATCGAGCAACTCCTCGAGCACTTCGAGCGCGGAGCGAAGCCGCGCTCGAAGTTTCGAGTCGGCACGGAGTACGAGAAGGCCGCCGTCGACCGGCGCACCGGGAGGGCGATTCCCTTCTCGGGCTCGCGAGGCGTGGAGACCGTGCTGCGGAAGCTCGCGGACCGCTACGGCTGGGAGCCGCTGGAAGAGGAGGGGCGCACGATCGGGCTCTCCGGCGGCCGGGGCGAGATCACGCTCGAGCCCGGCGGCCAGATCGAGCTGTCGGGCGAGCCGTACGAGACGCTGCACGAGGCGGACGAAGAGTTGCGCGAGCACGTGCAGCAGATCGTGACCGTCGGCGACGAGCTCGACATCGCGTTCCTGGGCCTCGGCATCCAGCCGTTCAGCCCCCTCGAGGAGATCGAGTGGGTGCCGAAGAAGCGCTACGGGATCATGGGCCCGTACATGGCGAAGGTCGGCTCGATGGGCCAGCGGATGATGAAGCAGACCGCGACGGTCCAGGTGAACCTCGACTTCGAGAGCGAGTCGGACGCGATGCAAAAGATGCGGGTCGCCACCGGCATCGGCCCGATCCTCAACGCGCTGTTCGCGAACTCCCCGCTCAGCGACGGCAAGCCCAACGGCTACCTGTCGTACCGTGGTCACATCTGGACCGACACCGACAACGACCGCTCCGGCATCCTGCCGTTCGTGTTCGAGCCTCGGGCCGGGTTCGCCGACTACGTCGAGTGGGCGCTCGACGTCCCGATGTACTTCGTCAAGCGTGGCAAGACGTACCACGACCTGACCGGAGTCCCGTTCCGGCGCTTCTGGAAGGAGGGCGCGAGCGGGCTCCGCGCCACCGTCGGGGACTTCGCCCTGCACCTGTCGACGCTGTTTCCCGAGGTTCGGCTCAAGCAGTACATCGAGCTGCGCATGGTCGACAGCCAGCCGCCCGAGTCGATGCTCGCGCTGTCGGCGATCGCGAAGGGTGTGCTCTACGAGCCCGACTGCATGCTCGGCGCCTGGGACCTCGTGAAGGACTGGAGCCTCGAGGAGAGGGTCCGCCTCAACGCAGCGGTGCACCGCACCGCGCTCGCGACGCCGGTGCGTCGCTACCGCGTCCGGGACCTCGCCTGCGAGCTGCTGGACATCGCGGAGGAGGGCCTGAGGCGCCAGCAGCGCCGGGACGCGCGCGGCGAGACCGAAGCCGTTTACCTCGAGCGCGTGCGCGACGACGCACGGCGCGGTCGCTGTCCGGCGGAGCAGGTGCTCGAGAGGTGGAACGCCAGGCGGCGGGACGCCGCCGGTCTCGTGGAACTCACCGCGTATCGGCTTCCAGCGGCCGCCTGAACCCGCGTGCCGGGCTCAGGCGGCCGCCGGAAGCGGAGCTCCGTCAGGAGGCGCTGGGCGGCTTCATGAACTTCTGCGCTTCGACGTCGGCGGGCAGGACGGATTTGTCCTCGAGGTTCACCTTCCAGCTCGCGCGGTGGTTCGAGCTGCCCTCCTTCCAGGTGAGCTCGACCTTGTAGAGCGGACCCTCGTCGTGCTTCGAGTTCCACGAAAACTCGCCGAGGAAGCCCCCCTTCTCGCGCGCGGCGTTGCCCAACGCGATGGTCTGATGGGCGAGGTTGAACTGCATGCCGGGGCCCTTGAACTCGCGGACCATCTGGAGGGCTTCCTGCTCGCGCCCGTCCCACTGCACGCCGAGCTGGATCGCGATGAAGTAGATGAAGGCGATCGTGCCCAGGGCGAGCGAGCCCCAGCCGAGGATCGCCGCCATGTGGCTGCCCTTCTGGGTATGATTGCTTGACGTCACCGGATCGGCCATGGTCGATTCGTTCTCCTCACGGGGTTGAATTCCCGGGCGTATCGCAGAGCGTGGCGGCGCGCAAAGCCTCTCTCCACGGCGGGCAGCCCCACAGCGGACGCCGACGGTGACGCCATCGCACAAGAATTAGCCACGCTCACATTTTTTTAGAAGCAAAATTCATTTGGTCGCGGCGATGCGACGGCACTAACTTTCGCCGGCAATGGGGGCCCGCCCGCTGTGATGCAGGGCGGATGAATCCGCTCGGGGGAGGACGCGGTTCATGAATGGGAAGATGCGGTCACGAGCCTCGGGAATGCAGGATCGTTCCGGCGGGCTGTTCGAGCCGGATGTTCTGCTTCCGGGACAGTTCTTTTCGTTCTTCCGCAAGGAGGCCGGCTTCGACCGGGAGCGCCGGCTGATGCTCGCGGTGCTCGAGGACGCCATCGACTGTTTCCAGAAGTACGCGCACACCAACGATCTGCGTGGGCGCCAGATGTTCCTGGAATCGTACGAGTGGATCATGTCGCCGGACAAGCGCTGGCTGTTCTCGTTCGAGAACATCTGCCAGATCGTGGACATGAACCCCGACTACATCCGTCAGGGCCTGAGCCGCTGGCGCACGCAGAATGCGAAGACGGCGATGACGCTGCCACCGGAGCTCGGGGGCCGCGACGTGCAGGTGGCTCCGGCCTGCTGAAGATGGACGACGGCGCCGCCGCGGCCTCTTCCCGAGGCAGAGGCGGCGCCGCCACCCGCTAGCGCGGATCGGCGGTCAGGGGCCGTCTTGCCTCTTCGACCGTCGCGCGAGACGGAAGGCGAACGTCCGTCGGAGCCATGTGCTCGACCCCCGGGCGTCCGCCGGGTGAGCCCTGGACGCCCCCGCGTGCGGCGCTACCCGGAGCCGGGCGAAGGACCTCACGGTCGATCGCATCGGGGACATCCATGGGTGAGGAGGGGGCCGCTTCGTGGCTCTCCGCGTCAGCGTCGCGCAGCGACGGCGCGGCAACGCGCCCCGCGCTCCGCGCACCGAGGGTAACGTCGACCGGCATGCCGGTCTGCGCGAGCGCGGCCGCCCGCAGCAGCTCCTCGTCGACGAGGCTCATGAGGCCTTGCCGCTCGAGCATGGTTCGGGTCTCGCGGTACATCCCGGGCTTCATCCCGTAGAGGTCCTTGTGCACCTCGACGAAGACCCGCCCGTCGCGCATGCCGACCTTGATGGGCTGGTAGACGAACGCGCCCGGAGTGCCGACCGGGATCATCGGGTAGAGCTTCTCGATGTCCTCCGGGTAGAGGCGAACGCAGCCGTGGCTCACGAGCATCCCCACCCCCCACGGGATGTTCGTGCCGTGGATGCCGTACAGATCGAGCGTGAGACGCATGCGGTACTTGCCCAGGGGATTCTGCGGGTCGCCGCCCGCGATCGAGGTTTCGCTGTAGCCCTTGTCGGCGATGCGCTCCTTGCGGATCGACTCCGGGATGACCCAGGTCGGGTTGACCGACTTCTCGCGCACGCTGAACTTCCCGGTCGGCGTCTTCCACTCCTCGCGGCCGAGTCCGACGGGGAAGGTCACGACGGTGCGCGGGCCGCCCTTCGCGGGGGGGTAGTAGTAGAGCCGCATCTCGGGGACGTTGACGACGATCCCCTCGTAGCTGCCGTTCGGCAGGATGAACTCGTGCGGCACGATCACCGGCTTCTCGAAGTGGCCGGGGATCCACTCGTCGACGCCCGGGTTCGCGTCGACCAGCTCGTTGTAGCCGAGGCCGAAATAGCGGGCGAGGTCGAAGAAGGTGTCGCCCTTCTCGGGACGGTACTCGACCTCCTCGCCGATCACCGTGCGCTCCCCGCCTTCCGGACCGGCCTTGCCCGGGGGCACGAAGGTGTAGGTCTGCACCTCCCGCGGCCAGAAGTCCTCCTCGACCCACTTGCGCGCAGCGGCGTCCCGCACGGCTGCGAGAACGATCGCGACTCCGGCCGCGACGACCGCGGCGCGCCTCCACGACGACGAGATGCTGGTCCGAGCGAGTTGCAAGTGTAGCTTCCCTTCCACTCCTCCAAGGCCCGACGGCAACCTATCGGCAGAGTACGGGCCTGACAATCTGGCCGGGGAGCCGTCGTCCCCCGCCGCGCGGGCTCAGCCCGGCGGGGGCTCGCCGGAGTAGCGCGCGCGGGGGCGGATCAGGCGGGCCTCCTGGTACTGCTCGAGGCCGTGTGCGATCCAGCCGATGGTGCGACCGATGCCGAGCAGGGCGAGCGACGAGCCCGGCGGCAGGCGGAGCGCGCGGCACAGCGTCACGACGCCGAAGTCGACGTTGGGCATCAGCCCGGTGAGGTCGCGCACCGCATGGACCAGAGAGCTCGCGAGGCCGACGTCGCGCGCGCGGCCGTGCTGCTCGCTGACGAGCTGCAGGAGAAGCGCACCGCGCGGGTCGCCCGCGGGATAGAGCGGGTGTCCGAAGCCCGGGATCGCCTCCCCGCGGCGCAGCCGTGCCTCGACGACGCGGCGCGCGCCGGCGGCGTCGCCGGCCTCCTCGAGGAGCGCCTCCGCGCGCTCGCAGGCACCGCCATGCTTGGTCCCCTGCAGCGCGGCCAGGCCGGCGAGCACGAGGGCGTACGGCGTCGAGCCGGCCGACGCGACGCAGCGGGCCGTGAAGCTCGATGGGTTGATGCCGTTGTCGGCATACAGCACGAGCGCGGCGCGCAGCAGGGCGCGATCGCCGGCCGACGTGGTCGTCCACCCGCGCTGCAGCACCTCCGCGGTCTCGTCGCGTGACGGGCGCAGTCCGACCGCGGCGGCCGCCAGGATCCGCACGATCTTGAGCCCGATGCGCTGCACCGACGCCGGCTGGGAGTCGTAGGCGCCCGAGTCGCGCGCCGCGAGCAGCAGTATGACGAGCTGGAACGCCTCGAGGGGCGGCAGGGTGGCGGCGATGCGCAGCAGCGCCTTCCACTCTGGCGACGGCGACGGCAGCGGCTCCTCGGGCAGCGGCGCCTCGAGGTCTCCCGCCCAGAGCAGAGCCGCGACCTGCTCGAGCGTGTGGCTGACCGCGAGCGTGAGGACGTCCCGGCCGCGATAGTACAGACGGCCGTCGCGAATCAGCGACAACCGCGACTCGATGGCCGGCAGGCCCTGGTGCAGCGCCTCCTCCGCCGTGCGCGCCGGATCGCGCCGCTGCTCCTTCCGCTGCCGCAGGAGCCAGACGTCCTCCGCGACATAGCGGCGGCGCCGCGTTCCAGGCTCGGCACGCGAGCGCAGCAGGCCCCGGCTGACGTAGGCATAGAGGGTCGCGAGTGTCACCCCGAGCTCGCGCGCGGCGTCGTCCGCCGAGAGGTCTTCCACGGAGCAGACGTGTCAGATCTTGAGGTCGCAATCAACGTTGATCGTGTAATCTAGATTGACTCAATGTTCTCAATGTTGATGAGCTCCAGGTGCACAGCGAGAGAGGAGGACGGCGACATGGAGAGCATCGCGCGGGGACTGGCCGGAGTGGTTGCGGTCGCGACACGCATCAGCCACGTGGACGGCGCGCACGGCGTGCTGACGCTCGGGGGATACCCGGTGGAGGAGATCGCGCCCCGCGCGACCTACGAGGAGGCCGTGTTCCTGCTCTGGCACGGGCGCCTGCCCCGCCCGGACGAGGCGGACGAGCTGCACCACCGGCTTGCGACGCGGCGCTGGCTGCCCGCCGGGACCGTCACGCTGCTGCACGCCGCCGCCGTGCGCCGCCTGCCGATCATGGATGCCCTTCGCATGGCGGTGGACACCCTGCAGCTCGACGATGTCCCGGTCGGCCATGGTGATGCGAGCGCGACGCTGTCGAGCGCGATCGACGTCGTCGCACGGGTGCCGACCATCGTCGCGACCTACGTCCGGCTGCTCGCCGGCCGCCCGCCGGTCGCACCGGATGCCCGGCTGCGCCACGCGGCGAACTATCTCGCCATGCTGCGCGGCGAGCCGGCGCCCGCCGAGATCGTCCGCGCCCTCGAGACCTATCTCGTGACCGTCATCGATCACGGCCTCAGCGCGTCGACCTTCGCCGCACGCGTCGTCGTGAGCACGCGCTCGGACATGCTGTCGGCGATGGTCGGCGCGCTGGGTGCGTTCAAGGGCCCCCTGCACGGCGGTGCACCCGGGCCGGCGCTCGAGATGGTGTTTCGCATCCGCGAGCGGGCGGCCCGGTCGGGATGCCCGCTCGCGGAGGAGGCACGGCGCTGGACCGCCGAAGCGCTCGCCGGCGGCGAGCGGCTGATGGGATTCGGGCACCGGGTCTACTCCGTGCGCGACCCGCGCGCCGAGGTCCTGGCGGCGGCCGCAGCACGGCTGTTCGAGCGCGGCGGCGACGCGACCCTCCATGCCGATGCGCGGACCGTCGAGGCCGCGATCCTCGAGGTCCTCCACCACCGCAAGCCGGGCCGCCGCATCGAGACCAACGTCGAGTTCTACACCGCCCTGGTCCTGCACGGGGTGGGGCTCGAGCCGGGTCTGTTCACGCCGACCTTCGCTGTCTCCCGCGTCGGCGGCTGGACCGCCCACGTGCTCGAGCAGATCGCCGAGGACACCCTGCTGCGCCCGAGCTCGACCTACGTCGGCGAGATGCACGACCACTACATCCCGGCGGAGGCCGCGGCCGTGTAGCCACGACGCACGGCATCAAAGCGGCTCCGTCCGCGCTCAAGAGAGCGCTTCCCACGTCCGATAGCCTCGGTTATAAGGCAAACTTTGGCGGTTGGGGGGATGGGGGCGCGCATGTTGGATCGCGGGCGGGAGATCCGATTGACCGGTGCGGTTGCGATGGCACTGCTGCTCGGAGTCGCAGTCGCATCGGCGGCCGCGACGGAGCTGCCGGAACCGGCGATCACCGGTCGTGCCGCCGTCGTCCTCGACGGCAATACCGGGCGCGTGATCTGGGAGCGAGACGGGGACCGGCCGCTCCCCCCCGCGAGCACCACCAAGATCATGACCGCGATGCTGGCGCTCGAGAGCGGACGCCTCGACCGGACCTACGAGGTCAGCTCGTACGCGGCATCGCAGGCGCCGTCGAAGCTCGGCCTTCGCGCGGGCCAGCGCATGCAGCTCGAGGACCTCGCCTACGCGCTGATGCTCAAGTCCGCGAACGACGCCGCGGTGGTGGTGGCCGAAGGGCTCGCTGGAAGCGTGCCCGAATTCTCGGCGCTCATGAACCGGCGCGCGCGCGCGATCGGCGCCACCAGCACGAACTTCCAGAATCCGAACGGGCTGCCCGACGACGATCACGTGACCTCGGCGCACGACATGGCGCTGATCCTGCGCCACGCGCTCGAGGTACCGGGGTTCCGCGAGGTCGCCGGCAGTACCGTGAAGGTCGTCCAGGTCGAGGACACCAGCCTTCGTCCCGTAGCGCTACGCAGCAAGAACCGCCTGCTCAACGGGTACTTCGTCTCGGTGCTCGGCAAGACCGGCTACACGCGGGCTGCCGGCCGCTGCTTCGCCGGCGCCGCCGAGCTCAACGGGCGCCAGGTGATCACGGTGGTGTTCGGCGCGACCGACATGTGGGGCGATACCCGCAAGCTGATGGAGTACGGCTTCTCCACCTTCGACGAGACCGCTCCGGCGGTGCAGCTCGCGCTCGAGGAGGCGCGGCGCAACCCGCCGCGCACGGCCGTGGCGAAGGCACGGAGCCCGCGTCGCCGCGCGACCGTCGTCGCGAGCCGGAGCCGCCGGGCGAGGTCGGTCGCGACGCGGACGGCGAGTGCTTCGACCAAGCTCCGGTCGAAGCCGAGCAAGGCTTCCCGGGCGGTGGCGCGGGGCAAGTCCGTGGCGCAGGTCGCATCACGGACCCGGGCGGTGACGCAGGTCGCATCACGGACCAGGGCGGTGACGCAGGTCGCATCGCGGACCAGGACGGTGACGCAGGTCGCATCGCGGACGAAGAGCGCGCCCGTCGCCACGAGCGCCGCGCGCAGCACGGCGCGCGCGAAGGCGGTGGCGAGCAAGGCCGCGAGGCCGGCGGATCGTCAGGCGAAGCTCGACACCGGCAGCCGTCGCCGCTGACCCACCTCGTCACGGACTGCGCCGCCGGCGCGCGTGCGGGCCGGCGCGGTCGCCCCGGTGTGCCGCCGAACGGCGTCCACCTGTACGACGCGACCTCGATGACGGGACGCTAGCGCAGCTGGGTGCGCAGCTCGGCGAGCGTCGACACACGCCGCTCGTGCGCGAGTGCGCCCACCGCGATGAACTCCATCCCGGCCGCGTTGGCCGCGTCGCGGTCGGTGGGTGAATCGCCCACGTAGACCGCGTCGGCGGGCTCGAGCCCGAAGTGCTCGAGGCAGAGCAGCAGCATGTCGGGCGCGGGCTTCGGTCGCGCGACCTGGTGCGTGCCCACCACGAGGTCGAAGTGCACGTCCAGCCCGAAGTGTTCGAGGAGCAGCGGCACGGTGCTGCCGCGGTTGGTCGCGAGCGCCGTCGACGATCGCGCGCGGATCCAGTGCAGCGTCTCGGCGAGATCGGGCGCGGGCTGCATCAGGTGCAGGTAGGGCGTGTAGTCGAGCTCGCGTGCGAGTGCCCGCGCCGTCCGGTGTGCGCCCGCGTCGTGGGCGAACAGCTTCGCGATCAGCTGCGGGCTGCCCATCCAGTGCGCCAGCACCTCGCCCTCGGCGTCGAGCGGCGGACGCCCCATGCGCTCGAGGATCGCGTTGTAGAAGGCGACGTTCGCAGCCGACGAGTCGAACAGGACGCCGTCGCAGTCCAGGATGACGAGCCGCCTGGTCACGCCGCTCACGCCCCCGCCGCGCGGACGAGCTCGATTCGCTTGCGCCACCGGTCGAGGCGCTCCGCACGGGCGTCCGCCGCGAGCCGCGGCTCGAACGTGCGCTCGGCCCGGAAGCGCGCCGCGACGTCCTCGTCGCGCCACAGCCCGACGGCGCGGCCGGCGAGGAGCGCCGCGCCCAGCGCGGCCGACTCGACCGATGCCTGGCGCTCCGCCGGAACCCCGACCGCATCGGCGACCATCTGCAGCAGCAGGTCGTTGCGCGCGGCGCCGCCGTCCACGCGCAGCGCAGCGGGCGCACCGCCGGCCGTGCTCGCGGTCAGCGCCGCGAACACCTCGCCGCAGCGCCACGCGACGCCTTCGAGGATCGCCCGCGCGACGTGCGCCTTCGTCGTTCCGCGCGACAGACCGCCGATCATGCCGCGCGCGTTCGCGTCGAGGTGCGGCGTGCCGAGGCCCTGCAGCGCGGGCACCGCCCACACCCCGTCGGTCGATTCCACCGAGCCTGCGAGCGGCTCGAGCTCGTCGAGCGAGCGCACGAAGCCGAGCCCGTCGCGCAGCCACTGCGCCGATGCGCCCGCGGTGATCGTGGTGCCCTCGAAGCAGAAGCTCCGCACGCCGCCGAGCGACCAGAGGACGAGCGGGTACGCGCCCGGGCCCGGCGAGGACAGTGAGGTCCCGGCGTTCAGGTCCATCATCCCCGAGGTGCCGAGGCTCAGCTTCACGGTTCCGGGCGCGTGGCAGGCGAGGCCGTACATCGCGGCGTGCTGGTCGCCGGAGAGCGAGGCGACCGGGATCGTTGCCCCGAGGATGTCGGGGCGGGTCGTTCCGATCACGGCGCTCGACTCCGCGAAGCCCGGCAGGCGCGCGTCCTCGAGGCCGAAGACCGCGCGCGCCTTGTCGTCGTAGCATCCTTGCAGGAGGTCGTAGAGGCCGCTCGCCGAGTGGTTGGAGTGGTCGCTGACGTGCGCGTCGCCGGTGAGCCAGTGCGCCAGCCAGGCGTCCACCGTGCCGAGCCGCCACCCGCCCGGGGCGCGGTCGGCGGCGTGATGGCGCGCGAGCCACTCGTACTTGCTCGCCGCGGTGTAGGGCGACACGAAGACGCCGTCGCGCAACAGCGCGTCGCAGCGCTGGCGCGTGCGCTGGTCCTGCCAGGTGACCAGCGGGCCCAGCGGCGCCCCGCCGTCCCCGAACAGGACCGCGGAGCCGCGCTGATTGGTGATCCCGAGAGCCGCGACGTCGGCGGCGCGAGCGCGCGCTGCGCCGAGCGCCCGCGTGACGACCTCGAGCACACAGCCCTGCACCTCGCGCGCATCCTGCTCGACCCAACCCGGGTGCGGGAAGCGCTGGCGGATCTCCCGGTAGGCGAGTCCGACGATCGCGCCCGAGCCGTCCACGACGGCCGCGCGCACCCCGGTCGTGCCGTCATCGATGCCGAGCGTGAGCTCCCGTGCCGGGGACATCGGGAACACCTACCCGCACGCTCTCGGGCCGCGCAACCCGCGGCGCGAGCGCCTTGCAACCGCCCCCTCGGCGCATATGATCGGGCGCCGAAGCGTGTGCAGACGAGGGAGCACGGAGGAATCATGCCGATCGAGGAAGGGAAGGCCGCGCCCGCGTTCAAGCTGAAGGACCAGGACGGCAACGTGGTCTCGCTCGCGGACTTCAAGGGCGAGCAGAACGTCGTGCTCTACTTCTATCCGAAGGACGACACGCCGGGCTGCACCAAGGAGGCCTGCGGCTTCCGCGACTTCAACAAGGAGCTCCAGAAGCTCGGCACGGCCGTCCTCGGGGTGAGCGCCGACGGTGGCGAGTCGCACCGGAAGTTCATCGGCAAGTACAAGCTCAACTTCCCGCTGCTGTCGGACACCGACCGCAAGGTCATGACGGCCTACGGCGCGTACGGCGAGAAGATGCTTTACGGCAAGAAGACCGTCGGCGTCATCCGCTCGACCGTTCTGATCGGCAAGGACGGCAAGGTGAAGAAGCACTGGGCGCGCGTCGCGAGCGCCGAGAAGCACCCCGAGCAGGTGCTCAACGTCGTGCGCGGGATCGACGGCTGAGGAGACGACGATGGCCGACCTCGACACGTTCCGACGCGAGGCCCGTGCCTGGCTCGAGGCCAACGCACCGAAGATCGCCTACGAGCCCGTCCCGTCCACCGACGACCTCTGCTGGGGCGGCCGGAAGGTCGCGTACGAGCCCGGCGTCAAGCAGTGGCTCGACGTCATGGCGAGCCGAGGCTGGACCGCGCCGACGTGGCCTGCGGAGTACGGCGGCGGCGGTCTCGACCGCGACGAGGCCCGCGTGCTGTCGCAGGAGATGGCGAGCCTCGGCCTGCGCCCGCCGCTGATCGGCTTCGGGCTCTCGATGATCGGCCCGCTGCTGCTGCAGGAGGGCTCCGAAGAGCTGCGCCGCGAGCACCTGCCGGGGATCATCCGCGGCGAGGTGCGCTGGTGCCAGGGCTACTCGGAACCCGGCGCCGGCTCGGACCTCGCGAGCCTGCAGACGCGCGCGGTCGTCGACGGCGACGACTTCGTGCTCAACGGTCAGAAGGTCTGGACGTCGTACGCGGACAAGGCGGACTGGATGTTCATCCTCGTGCGGACCGACCCCGACGCACCGAAGCACGAGGGCATCACGTTTCTGCTGATGGACATGGCGACGCCGGGCGTGTCGGTACGGCCGATCCGCCTCATCAGCGGCGCGTCGCCGTTCTGCGAGACGTTTCTCACCGATGCGCGCGTGCCGCGCCGCAACGTCGTCGGCCGGGTGAACGGTGGCTGGACGATGGCGAAGGCGCTGCTCGGGCACGAGCGCACGATGATCGCGGGCATGGGCACGTCGGACCGCACGACCACCAGCGACTCGTTGCCGGACTACGCGCGTGAGTATCTCGGCGTCGAGGCCGGCAGGCTGTCGGATCCCGTGCTGCGCGACCGCATCGCGCAGCTGGAGATCGACCGGCGGTGCTTCGAGCTGACGCTGGCCCGCTCGCGGGACGGGATGAAGGCCGGCCACAAGCCCGGCCCCGAGACGTCGATCTTCAAGCTCTACGGCACCGAGCTGAACCAGCGACGCCGCGAGATGATGGTGCAGATCGCAGGCCCGCAGGGCCTCGGCTGGGACGGCGAGGGCTTCAGCGACGACGAGATCCGCGTCACCCGGGACTGGCTCCGCTCGCGCGGCAACTCGATCGAAGGCGGCACGTCCGAGGTGCAGCTGAACATCATCGCCAAGCGCGTGCTCGGCCTGCCGGATTGAGCGCGGCCGGCGACCCGGCGCGGACCGGCTCGGGGCGCGAGCGGTTGCTGCGCCTGATGGACCTGAACTTCGTCGAGATGTACCGCCAGCACGTGCGGCACGTCTCGGGCGGGGAGGCGCACGACTACGAGTCGGTGACCGTGATCCACGGTCCCCGCGGCGACGCCATCCACAACCCGGTGATGGTGCACGGGCGGACGACGGCCGCGCGCGTGCTCGAGATCGCCGAGCGTTGCTGCCGCGCCCTCGGCCGCCGCCACGTGATCTTCCTGCGCGCGCACGCCGACCTCGATCTCGAGCCGGAGCTCGAACGCTGCGGCTACCGCTTCGTGTACGCCACGCCCGGGATGTGCCTGACGCGAGAGCGCTTCCGGCCGGTGCCGGCGGCGCCCGCGGGCATCGACGTCCGCCCGGTCGCCGGCGACGACGACGTGCGGCACTACGGCGAGCGCGTCGCAGAGGCCTTCGCGATCTACGGTACGCCGCCCGCGACCGTCCGGTCGTTCTTCGAGCGCATCGACGGGCTGTCGAGCCCGACGGTGCAGGCCTACATGGGCTGGCAGGACGGCGAGCCGGTGACCGGTGCGATCCTTTACGCGTCGCACGGCGTTGCCGGGGTCGGCTGGGTATGGACCCGGCCGAGCCACTTCGGCCGTCGCCTGGCGGAGGTCGCGACGTCCGCGGTGCTCGAGGACGGCTTCGCCCGCGGGCTCGCGATCGCGAGCCTGCAGGCTTCGCCCCTGGGCGAGAAGGTCTATGCGCGCATGGGGTTCGACGCGCCCACCGCGTACCGCACCCTCGTCCCCGTGGAGATGCTGAGCTGAAGCGCGCTCGTCGTCATCCCGGCGGTCGGCAAGGCCGGTGCGCAAGACTCGTGGTGGGCGCAGCCCGTGGAGACGTCAGCGGCGCACGGCCTCCACGACGCTCAGCGGACACGCCGTCGGGACGACGCGCTTCAGCCTGAGCCCGGCGCGGGCGAAGAGTGCTGCGAACTGCTCCTTCGTGCGCTCCCGACCGCCGGTCAGCGTGAGCATGTTGATGTCGAGCAGCTTGCCCCAGTTCGCGGCGTTCCCCGGCGGGATCACGTGCTCCACGACGAGCACGCGGCCGCGCGGGGCCATCGCCTCGCGGCAGTGGGTGAGGATGTTCGTGCACTCGTCGTCGTCCCAGTCGTACAGGATGTATTTCATGACGTAGCCGTCGGCACCGGCCGGTACCGAGGCGAAGAAGTCGCCACCCTCGACCGCACTTCGCTTCCGCAGCTCGGGCCTCGCCAGGAATCCGCTGCTCGCCGCACTCGCGACCACCTGCGGCTGGTCGTAGAGCACGCCGTGCAGCCTCCGGTGCCGCGTGAGGATGGTCGCGAGGAGATGGCCGTGAGCGCCGCCGACGTCGACGAGGCGCGCGAGCTCGCCGAACGGGTAGGCCTTCGCCACCGCCGCGTTCTCCGTCCCGGAGATGCTCGCCATCGACGCCACGAAGGTCCGCTCCTGCTCCGGGTGCTGGTGGCGCCAGGTGAAGATCGGCATGCCGAAGTGCGATTCGAACGGCGTGCCGGTGCCGGTCACACCATCGACGAGATGGCCCTAGGCCTGCCAGTTGTAGTCGTCGACCATCATCAAGGCGAACTGGCGCAGCGACCCCGGACGGTCGCTGCGCAGCGTCTGCGCGAGCGGCGTCAGGCGAAATTTCCCGCCCGCGCCCTCGGCGAACACGCCGACGCTCGCGAGCGCGCGCAGGACGCGCACGAGGCGGCCCGCGTCCGCGCCCGTGCGCCTCGCGCGCGCAGCAGGAGCCATCGGCCCGCGCTGCGCGATCTGGTCGGCGATGCCGAGGCGGGCCACGACGAAGACCAGCTGCGAGACCCAGTAGCCGGAGATGAGCCCGAGCATCTGCTCCTGGGCGGGGGGACGGCGGCGCTCGGTTGGCATGCCCCGGACTCTGCCGGCACCCCGCGAGAATGACAAACCCCGGCGTCGAGACCCCGGCTCGCATCGGCGTCCGCTTGACTGAGCGAAACAGTTGTTTCAAACATCTGTTTCGTGCGAAAACGAGACGACCGCGATACGCGCGCGCGACTTCTGGGCGCCGGCAGCGCGCTGTTCGCCGCGACTGGTCTGCACGGCACGACGGTGCGGGACATCGCGCGCGCGGCGGGCGCGAACGTCGCGGCGGCGAGCTACCACTTCGGCTCCAAGGAAGCGCTCTACCTGGAGGTGCTGCGCACGGAGTTCGCAGCGATCCGCGGGCGCGTGGCACTGCGCGCGCCCGTCCCGACGGCAGCGGAGATGCGGAAGCTGTCGCGCGCGGACCTCGAGCACCTGATCGAGATCCGCCTGCTGACGATGCTCGAGATCCTGGTCGGGCCGCCGCCCAGCGACTACGGCAAGCTGATCCAGCGCGAGATGTGCGACCCGAGTGCGGCGCTGCCGAACATCGTCGAGGAGTTCATTCGCCCGCAGATGGACGAGATGCGCGGGATCTACCGCAGGCTCTATCCGCGGCTGCCCGTGGCCGACATCGACCGCTGCTCGTTCAGCATGGTCGGTCAGGTGGTCTTCTACCACGTCATGCGACCCGCGGTGCTGCGCTTCATGGGCCGCGAGGAGTACCCGCGCGGCTTCGGGCGCGACCTCGCCGCGCACATCCTGGCGGTCTCCCTCGGCGGCACGGACCGTCTCGCGGCGACCCGGAGGAGGAGGGTGCGCCGTGCGAGCTGACGCTCGTGTGTGCGCACTCGTTCTCGCGTGCGTGCTCGGGTCCGGGTGTGCGTGGTTCACGCGACCCGACGGCGACGGGGGCTGGGACGCCGAGCGACGCCGCGAGGAGATGGCGCGACGGCAGAGCGCGGCCGCGAGCCCGGCGACGTCGGTGTCGACCGCTCCGGACGCCGGTGCCACCCCCGACGTCGCGGAACCGATACCGGGACGCGACCCGTCCCGCCCGATGGACCTCGCCGACGCGCTCGTGCTCGCGTCGCGCGGCAACCGCCGCATCGCCGAGGCTCGGCAGCAGCTCCTGGCGAGCGCCGAGCGCGTCGCCGACGTGCGCGGACGCTTCCTGCCGTCCACCGCCGCGCAGGCGCGGTACACCCTGTACAGCAGCTCGCAGACGACCAACGTCGAATTCCCGGACGGTCTGCTGCCTCCGGGGGTCCCGAAGCCCGACGTGGTGGTCCGCGAGGCGGACGTGGGCACGGTCAACGCGACCGTCTACTTCCCGCTCGACTTCACCGGCGAGCTGCGGCACACGCTCGAGGCCGCGCAGGCGGGCTATCGGGGCGAGCGCGCCCGGGTGTGGGCGACGACGCTCGACGAGCAGCTCGCGGTCGTCCAGGGGTACTTCCAGCTGCTCGAGGCGCGGCGCCTGCGTGCCGTCACCGAGCAGACGATCGCCGTCTACCGCACGCAGGTGGGGATCACGCAGGCGCGCTTCGACCAGGAGCGCCTCACGAAGAACGACCTGCTCACGGTCCAGGTCGCCCTCCTGACCGCAGAGCAGAGCCTGCTCGCGCGGGACCTCGCGATCGAGCAGGCGCGCTGGAGCTTCAATCAGGTGGTCGGCGTCGCGGTGAACGATCCGGCGGAGCTCGCCGACGTCAGCGTCCCGCCGGAGATCCCGACCGTGGAGGACGCGCTCGCGCGAACGTATGCGCATAACCCGATCCTGCTGTCCCTCGTGGAGGAGCAGCAGCGGCTCGAGGCGACGGCGGTCGCCCTCGAGCGCAGCCGCCTGCCACGCTTCGGCGCGGGTGGCGGCGTGGACTACTCTTCCATGGACATCCTGACGCCGCAGCAGATCGGCTCGGGGTTCGCCGGGTTCACCTGGGACCTCGGCACCGACACGCGACGCGAAGCGCAGATCGCCGAGGCGCGCGTCCTCGCCGAGAAGAACAGGCTCGCGACCGAGCGCCAGCTGCGCGACCTCGAGGCCGCCGTGCGGGCGGCGCAGCTCGCGACCGCGGAGCGCCTCGCGGCCTACGCAACCGCCCGCCACGCACTCGGCCAGGCCGAGGAGAACCTGCGCATCCGCGAGCAGCAGTTCGACGTCGGCCGCGCGCAGAGCGACGACGTGCTGATCGCCGAACGTCTGCTCGCCGAGCAGCGCGCGACCCTCGCCACCGCACTCTACCAGGCGCACACGCGCCGGGCCGCACTGCAGCGTCTGATGGGCCAGCCGATCGACGATCTGATCGCGAGCAACCGGGGATGAGAACACCATGAAGAAGGGTCTCGTCGGAGTCGTCGCGGTGCTCATCGCCCTGATCCTCGCTGCCGTGTGGCGGGCGCGCCGCGACGCCGGCGCCGTCTACTTCACGGGGTTCGTGGAGGGCGAGGAGCGTGTGATCCGCAGCGAGGCCGCGGGTCGCGTGCTCGAGGTGCCGTTCGCCGAGGGCGCCGTCGTACCGCCGGACGCCGTCGTGGCGCGCCTGGACGAGAGCGACATCGCGGCGAAGATCGCGGCGAAGCAGCGCGAGCTCGAGGTCATGCGGGCCGACATCGAGACGCAGATCCGTCGCATCGGCCTCGTGGAGAGCACGTGGAAGACGGGTGTCGACGCGCGTGGGGCGGAGGTCACACAGGCGGCGTCCGCCCTGACGCTCGCCGAGCGCACCTACGCGCGCGAGGCGGAGCTGGCGAGGAGCGGTGCGAGCACCGGGCAGATGACCGACGAGGCGCGCGCGCGCCTCGACCAGGCGCGTGCGGCGCTCGCGCGGGCGAAGGACCTGCTCGCACAAGCCGAGGGCGAGGGACGCAACATCGCCGTCAACCAGGGACAGCTCGCGATGCTCCGGGGCCGCGCCGTGCTCGCCGAGGCGCAGCTCGCGGAGCTCGAGGTGGCCCGGGCGAAGCATCAGGTCCGCTCGCCCGGCGTATCCACGGTGGTGCAGACGCAGTTCGTCTGGCCCGGCGAGCTTGCCCAGCCGGGGACGCCGGTGGTCGCGGTCCTCGACCCCGAGGACAAGTACGTGCAGGTCTACCTGCCGGTGGCCGCGATGCAGGACGTCCGCGTCGGCAGCCGCGTCGAGATCGAGCTCGACAGCACGCCCGGCCGCCGCATCCCGGGTGAGATCAGCTTCATCGCGGACCAGGCGAGCTTCACGCCGGAGAAGATCGAGACCCGCGGCGACCGCGTCGGGCAGGTGTACCGCGCGAAGGTCCGCGTGCTCGCGGACGCGGCGCGGCTCAAGCCCGGTACCGAAGGCAACGTCTACCTGGTGCCGGCCGCCGGCGGCGCCGACCCGGGTGAGCCGCGTGCCGGGTCACGCTGAGCGCGGCGACGCCGGCGCGCCGGCGATCCGCCTGCGTCGTCTCGTCAAGCACTACGGGAGGCGGACGGCGCTGTGCGGCATCGACCTCGCGGTCACAGGCCCGCAGATCGTCGGCGTCGTGGGCCCCGACGGCGCGGGGAAGACGACGCTGCTGCGTTCGCTCGCGGGATTGCTGGCGGTCGAGGCGGACGAGGCCGACGTGCTCGGCGTCGACCTGCGCGGAGACGTGACGCGCCTCAAGGAGATGCTCGGCTATGTGCCGCAGGTGTTCAGCCTGTACCCGGAGCTGACCGTCCACGAGAACCTGAGCGTGGTCGCGCGGCTGCACATGCTGGACCGGCGGGAGCTCGAGCGTCGTGCGATGCCGGTGCTCGAGCGAACGGGGCTCGCCCCGTTCGTCGACCGGCAGGCCGGGAAGCTGTCCGGTGGCATGAAGCAGAAGCTCGCGGTCACCTGCGCCCTGCTGCCGAACCCGCGCATCCTGATCCTCGACGAGCCGACCGCGGGCGTCGACGTCGTCGCCCGCGACCAGATCTGGGCGATCCTCGCCGAGCGCAAGGACCAGGTGCTGATCCTGATCAGCACGAGCTATCTCGAGGAGGTCGCGGCGTGCGACCGGCTGGTCTACCTCGACGAAGGCCGTGTGGTTGCGGTGGGCTCGCCCGGCGAGCTGTGTGCGGCCGTGCCCCTCGAGCTCTACCGCGCGTGGGGCGACGACCCGCGCGCGATCGCACGCGCCGCACGCGCGCTGCCCTACGTCGACGGCGCTCGCGCGACGGGACGTTTCGCGCGCATCGAGGTGTGGCGAGCCACGAGCCCGGGTGCCACGCACGTCCTGCGCGAGCTGGGCGCACTGCGCGCGGCCGGCGTGCGGCTCGCCGAGGCGCTGCCGATCGACCTCGAGTCGATGTTGCTCGCGCTGTCGCGCGCCGGTGCCGCGCGCGGGAGCCGTGCCGCGTGACCGACGACGAGCCCATCATCCGCGCCGCGGGCATCACCAAGCGGTTCGGCGACTTCGCCGCGGTGGACGACGTCTCGCTGCGCGTCGAGCGCGGCTCGATCTTCGCGTTCCTCGGGGCGAACGGCTCGGGAAAGAGCACGACGATCCGCATGCTGATCGGGCTCCTCACGCCTAGTGCGGGCACGATCGTCGTCGACGGCATCGACGTGATCCGCACACCGCGCCGGGTGCGCGACCACATCGGCTACATGGGCCAGAGGGTCAGCCTGTATCAGGGCCTCACGCTGCGCGAGAACGTCGAGTTCTACGCCGGGCTCTACGGACTTTCGGCCGTACAGGTCGACGAGCGCTGGGGTGGGCTGCGCGAGCGCTTCGACCTCGGCGATGCGGAGCGCGAGAAGCCCGAGGACCTTCCCGCGGGCGTGCGCCAGCGCGCCGGCCTCGCGCTCAGCACGCTGCACCGGCCGCGCGTGCTCTTTCTCGACGAGCCGACCGCCGGCGTCGACGTGCACAATCGAGCGCTCTTCTGGGAGCTGATCCAGGAGGAGTCGGACTCGGGCGTCACCGTGTTCGTCACGACGCACTTCCTCGAGGAGGCCGACTACTGCGACCGGATCTCGTTCATCGATGCCGGCCGCCTCGTCGCTGACGCGGCACCCGCCGAGCTGCGGCGGCGCTTCTCGCCGGGCTACCGCGTGGCGGTGGCGTCCGCGTCCCCCGCGGACGCGGCGCACGCCGAGACGCTGCTTCGCCAGCGCGGCGTGCCGGTCGAGCGCACCGCGCCGCAGGTGCTCGTGGTGAGCGCATCCGAGTTCGACGAGCGCGTCCAGGCGGTGCTCGGCGAGATCGCAGCTGCTCTGCCGTCGGTGCGTGTCTCGGTGCAGCAGCCCGAGATGACCGACGTCTTCCGGGAGCTGATGCGCGCCGCCGCCGACCGCACGGGGAAGGCCGCCGCATGAGCTTCCGTCGCCTCGCGGTCCTGCTGCGGCGCGAGACACTCGCGACGCTGCGCGATCCGTTCACGGTGACCATCCTCGTCCTCGTGCCGCTCGTGGCGTTGATGCTGTTCGGCACGATCCTGTCGACGAAGGTGAGCGAGCTCGGCCTGGGCGTGATCGACGCGAGCCGCAGCGCGTCCAGCCGCCGCCTGGTCGCGGAGCTCGAGGCGCAGGGCGCATTCGTCGCCCGCGAGCTCGCGACGCGTGCCGACATGGACCGAGCGATGCTCGCCGGCGAGATCGGCGCGGGGCTGGTCGTGCCGCCGGACTTCGAGCGGCGCCTGCGCGCGTTCGAGCGTGGCGGACCGCCGCCGGAGATCCGCGTCGTCTACGACGGCGGCGAGGTGGTGCTCGCCGGCAACGCCGAAGCCTTCCTGGCGGGGCTCGCGACTGCCACCGGCCTTGCTCTTCGCGCGAGCGACGGCGCCGCTGCGGCCGGCGCGCTCGAGGCGGGTGCGAGCGCGTCGGGTGTCGCGGTGCGGACGACGGCGCTGTTCAATCCCTCGCTCGACGGCACGCCCTACATGGTCAGCGGGACGTTCGGCTTCGTGCTCAGCTTCGCCACCACGCTGATCATCGCGGTCTCGATCGTCAACGAGCGCTTCTCGGGGACCTTCGAGCAGCTGCAGGTCACGCCGGCCACGTCGGTCGAGATCCTGCTCGGCAAGATCCTGCCGCTCGGCGCGGTGTTCTCGGCCGACGTCGTCCTGATGATCCTCCTCGCGGGCTTCCTGCTCGGCGTGTGGCCCGTCGGCAGCGCGCTGTTCTTCATCGCCATCTCGACCGTCTACCTGCTGGTCTCGCTGTCGATGGGGGTGATCTTCTCCGCGACGTCGAAGAGTGCCGCCGAGGCGGTGTCGAAGACCGTGCTCGCGAGCCAGCCGCTGATCCTGCTGTCGGGTTTCGCGGTGCCGGCGAGCAACATGCCGTTGCCCTTCCGGTGGGTCTCGGAGCTGATCCCGGCGACGCACTACATCCGCGTGAGCCGCGCGATCTACCTGCGCGGCGAGGGCCCGATCGTGCTGTTTCCCGAGATCCTGATCATCCTGCTCATGGGAGGCGCGCTCGCGACCATCGCACTGCGCGCGATCGCGAGGCGCCAGTGAAGGCGGGACGGGTGCGCCGCTTCGTCGCGAACGTGCTGGCGATCGCGTACAAGGAGGCGTCGCTGCTGCGGCACGACAGCACGGTCGTGCAGAACGTCGTGATCCAGCCGGTCATCCTGCTGATCGTGATGGGCTTCGCGCTGCGCTTCACGCCGCAGGACGTCCGCTGGGCGGTTGTCGACCGCAGCGACACCCCCGCCTCGCGTCGGCTCGTCGAGGAGATCCAGACCAGCGGTTACTTCGCGCCGGTCCGGCACCTGCGCTCCTACGGCGAGGCGCACGAACTCCTCGGGCGCGGCAAGCTCGTCGCGGTGGTGGTGATCCCCGACGAGTTCCGGCGCGCCGCGGCGCTCGGGCGACCGGAGGTCCAGCTGCTGCTCAACGGGACGGACCCGCTGACGGCGGCACGCGTCGCGGGCTACGTCACGCAGATCGCGTCGCGCTTCCGGGCGGAATCGGAGCCTGCGGACCGGGCGCGCAAGGGCGAGCCGGCGAGCGGCGGTCCCGGTCGCGCGCCGCCGATCGAGCTGCGCGAGGAGTTCCGCTACAACGCGACGCTCCGCGACCGCAACTTCTACATGTCGGCGCTCGCGGGATTCCTCCTGACGAACATCTGCCTCGCGCAGGCAGCACTGGGGCTCGTCGCGGAGCGCGAGAGCGGCACCTACGAGCAGATGCTCGCGCAGCCGGCGACGCCGCTGCAGATCATCCTCGGCAAGCTGCTGCCGACGGTGGCGGCGAGCTACGTCGCGCTCACGATCGGGGTGATCGGTGCCGGCCTGATGCACGGCTACTGGCCGCGCGGCAACGTGCTGCTCTTCTACGCGGCCACCCTGCCCTTCATCCTGGCGACGCTGGCGATCGGCACGTTCGTGTCCGCGCTCGCTCGCACGTCGGCGCAGGCGGTGTTCATCGCGGTGTTCTTCATCATGCCGTCGTTCGTGCTCTCCGGCTCGATGCTGCCCTACGCCCTGATGCCGCACGGCGTGCGCGAGGTCGGCGCGCTGTTTCCGCTGCGCTGGTACCAGATCCTGTCGCGGCGGATCATCGAGCGCGGCGCAGGGCCGGCCGAGGTGCTGGTCCCGGTCCTCGTCCTGGTCACGATCTTCCTCGCGATGCTGGTCGCGATCCGCTGGCGGATGAAGCCGCGGCTCGGCTGATGCGGCCGCACCAGCGACGTCGCCGAAGCCCGGACGTGACGGCGCTCCGCATCGGCGCGGGCCACCGGCGGGCCGCGCGGCGCGCCAGGGCGGGCCACCGACGGCCCGCGCGGAGGCCAGGGCGGGCCACCGACGGCCCGCGCGGAGATTGACCCGCCGCGGCGTGTCTGGCGCAGTCGCGACGAGGAGGAAAACCGATGTCCCCTGGC
>Ga0194132_10002874_pt1 | contig 31491 bp, 36 predicted proteins | sample TA2KigOf80mmetaG_FD_148612 | JGI IMG/M metagenome (GOLD analysis project Ga0194132, IMG submission 148612) | Freshwater microbial communities from Lake Tanganyika, Tanzania - TA2015054 Kigoma Offshore 80m | ecosystem: Environmental > Aquatic > Freshwater > Lake | place: Tanzania: Lake...
CGTCCGCCGCGCCCGCCGCGAAGTCGATGCGCGTGGGGCTGCCGGCGCGCAAGCCGGACGCCAACGGCCGCATCCCGCTCAACAAGATGAGCCAGGCCATCGCCCGCCGCACCGCGCAGACGATGCGCGAAGCGCCGCTGTTCTACCTCACCGTCAACATCGACATGACGCGGGCGCTCGACTTCCGCAAGGAGCTCAACGAGGCGCTCGGCGGCGACGTGCGCGTCAGCGTCAACGACATGATCATGAAGGCCTGCGCCATCGCCTTGCAGAAGCACCCCGTGTTCAACAGCATCTTCAAGGACGACCACCTGGTGGTGCAGCCGCACATGAACATCGGCATGGCCGTCGCCTTGCCGGAGGGCCTCGTCGTGCCGTCCGTGCTCGAATGCGAGCACAAGTCGCTGGTGCAGATCGCCCGCGAGGCGAAGGACGTGGCCGAGCGCGCGCGCTCCGGCACGCTGAAGCAAGAGGAGTACACAGGCACGTTCAGCGTCAGCAACCTCGGCATGTTCGACGTCGACGAGTTCACGGCGATCATCGTGTCGCCGCAGGTGGCGGTGCTGGCGGTCGGCTCAGTGCGGCCGACGCCCGTGGTGCGCGACAACGCCGTCGCCGTGCGCCAGATGATGCAGGCAACGCTCTCGACGGACCACCGCGCGGCCAACGGCGCGGAATCGGCCCAGTTCGCCGTCGAGATCAAGCGCGTCTTGGAGAACCCGCTGCTGCTGACGATGTAGGCGCGACGGAGTTGACCGGCCACGACAAATGGGAGCCCGCTCGGGCTCCCGTTTCCTTCCGTCACGATCGAAGGGACTCGATAGCGTTTCTGCGCCGCTGGCCCGCGTGTATGATGGGCGCACCGACCGGCCCGCGCCCCGGACCGCACTGGGGTCCGCCACGCTCGAGAGGCACACGCACATGGCAACGATGACCGGAGGCCGGGCCGTGGTGGAAGCACTCATCGCGCAGGGCGTCACCACCGTCTTCGGCATCATCTCCGTCCACAATCTGCACATCTTCGACGCCCTCCGCGGCGCCGAGGAGCAAGGCCGCATCCGCTTCGTCGGCGGCCGCCACGAACATGCGCTCGCCTTCATGGCCGACGGCTATGCCCGCGCGACCGGCAAGCCCGGCGTGCTCGTCACTAGCAGCGGCCCCGGCGCCGCCGACTCGGTGGGCGGCCTCGGCGAGTCGTTCCACTCCTCCATACCCATACTCCACGTCACGACCGACATCGAGCGCGACCTCGTCGGCAAGGGCAAGGGCTCGACGCACGAGGCGAGGGAGCAGCTCCGCATGTTCGAATCGGTGGCGGGGTGGACATCGCTGGCCGCCAGCGTGGCCGACATTCCGCACCAGATCGCCGCCGCGATGAACCACCTGCGGACGGCGCACCCCCGGCCCGCCGTGGTCGCCGTGCCGACGGACCTGCTGGCGGCGACGGCGGACGTGGAAATCATCCCCCCGCGCGAGGCGGCCCCCGCCCGCGCGAGCGACACGGCGTTGGCGGAAGCCGCGCGGCTGCTGGCCCATGCCGAGCGTCCGCTCGTTTGGGCGGGCAACGGCGTGATGATGGGCGACGCCGGCGACGAGCTGTTGCGGCTGGCGGAGCGCCTCCAAGTGCCCATCGTCGCGGGCGACGGCGGCAAGGGCGTCGCGCCGGAGGACCACCCGCTGGCGCTCGGCTCCGGCCTCGGCGCGCGGCTGTGGGGCGCGAACCCCATTCACGACTACCTGCCGACCTGCGATGCGGTGCTCGTCGCGGGCGCCAGCCTGCCCTACCGCTCGACGAAGGGCGTGGGCCTGCGCTTTCCCGAAAACCTCATCCACGTCGACATCGACCCCGGCGTGTTCGGCCGCAACTATCCGGCCAAGGTTGGACTGGCGGGCCACGTGAAGGCGGTGCTGGGGCAACTACTCGACGCGATGCCGTCGTCCGTGGCACGCCCCGCCGGCTACCGCATGGAACTACAGCGGCTCAAGGGGCGCATCCACGCGGGAGTGGAATCGCAGTTCCCGAACGAGCTGCGACTGTGGGAGGGCATCCGGAAGGTCATCGACAAGGATGCCATCGTCGTCGTGGACTCGGCCATGGTGGGCTACGCGGCGCAACGCTGCTTCACGGTGTACGAGCCGCGCAGCTTCCACGGGCCGCACGGCTGGGTGAGCGTGGGGCACGCCTTCCCGGCGAGCCTCGGCATGAAGGCCGCCTACCCGGACCGCCAGGTGATTTGCGTCACGGGCGACGGCGGGTTCCAATACAACATGCAGGAGCTGGGCACGGCCATCCAGCACGGCCTGGCGCCCGTGGTGGTGCTGTTCAACGACAACGCGTGGGGCGCGCTGAAGTGGTACCAGGAACGGCAGTTCGACCGCCGCTTCTTCGGTGTCGACCTCATCAACCCCGACTTCCGCAAGCTCGCCGCCGCCTACGAGATCACGGCCACGCGCGTCGACACCGTCGAGCAGCTGCTGTGGAACCTGCAAGGCGCGCTGACCACCGACCGTATCCAACTCATCGAAGTCATGACGCCCGCCGGCGTGGCGGGCCTCGTGTAGAGGAATTGCATGAGCACGACCGGCACCGGCTACTCGATGCGTGCCTACCCAATGCAGCCCGGCGAGCTCACCGAGGAGCAGATCGCCGTCATATTCGCGATGACCTCGCGACGGCCCGAGCCGTTCGACAAGATACGCTCCGTGGTCTCCGCCGAGAAGGCGGCCGATTTCAACGAACGCTGGGTGCTCAACTACGGCCACGCGTCGGTGGCCGAGCACGCCATCTTGCACATGGCGGTCGAGAACGTCTCGCGGCTGGCATGCGACACGCTGGAGGACAACCGGCTGGCCTCGTATACCGAGAAGTCCAGCCGCTACCAGGTGTTCCCCGGCGACTACTACCACGTGCCGTCGGAGCTGGACGCCAAGCCCGGCCCGCGCGGGCGCTATCTCGATACCTGCAAGGCGCTGTTCACGCACTACGACCGCCTGGTCGAGGGCCTGAAGCAGCACCTCCGCGCCGTCCGCCCGATGAACGAGGGCGAGCGCGAGTCCGGCTACGCGCTGCGCCTCCGGCGGGAGGCGACCGACACGGCGCGCTTCGTGCTGCCCGCCGCGACGCTCACGAACGTGGGCGTGACGATGAACGCCCGCAGCATGGAGCACGCCATCACCAAGCTGCTGTCGGCGGACCTGGCGGAGGAGCGCCTGCTGGGCCAGCACCTGATGTCCGAGGGCCGCAAGGTCACGCCGACGCTGATCAAATACGCGGCGTTCAACGACTACCTCGCGAAGACGCGCGCGGCGCAGGCGCTGGCGTCCGCCCCGTTCGCGCGGCCGGCCGCCTCCAAGTCGCAGGCGGCGCTGATGCACAGCGATGCTGACGCCGAGCGCAAGATCGCCGCGGCGTTCCTCTACCGCCACGCCCATCAGCCCTACCCCGAGGTGTGGAACCGCGTGATGGCGATGCGCCATGACGAGCTGGAAGCGACCATCGACCTTGCCCTGCGCGACCTCGGCGCCCACGACGCGCCAATCCGCGAGCTGGAGTCGGCCTATCTCACCTTCGAGTTCGTGTTCGACTACGGCGCCTACCGCGAGTTCAAGCGCCACCGCATGCAGACCTACATTCCGCAGCCCGCGACCACCGCGCACGGCTACGTCACGCCACAACTCGTCCGCGACGCCGGCCTGCTGCCCGAGTTCGAGGCGGCCATGCGCGCGTCGGACGCCGGCTTCCGCGCGGTGGCGTCGGAGCTGCCGGCGGTCGCCCAATATCTCGTGACGCACGCGCACAAGCGGCGCGTGCTGGCGACGATGAACATTCGTGAGTGCTACCACCTGTTCAAGCTCCGCACGCAGCCCACGGCGCACTTTTCGCTCGTCGCCGTCATGCAAAAGGCGATGGCGCTGGCCCGGCAGGCGCACCCGCTGCTGTTCAAGCACCTACGACTCCGCTCGTAAGGAGGCGCCCGTGGCGAAGCCGCCCACCGCCATGACCATCGCCGGCTCCGATTCGGGGGGCGGCGCGGGCATACAGGCCGACCTCAAGACGTTCGCCGCGTTCGAGGTGTACGGCACCAGCGTCGTCACCGCCGTGACCGCCCAGAGCACGCGCGGCGTCAGCGGCATCGAGGAGCTGTCAGCCGGCATCATCGCCAAGCAGATCGACGCCGTGATGGACGACATCGGCGCCGACGCGGCGAAGACGGGCATGTTGTCGAGCGCGGCAATCATTGGGGCCGTGGCCGAGCGCCTTCGCGCGCATCGCGTCGTCAACCTCGTGGTGGACCCCGTGATGGTGGCTAAGGGCGGCGACCGCCTGCTGCGCGAGGACGCCGTGGCCGCGCTGCGCGACGTGCTGTTGCCGTTGGCGCTGGTGGTGACGCCGAACGCCGACGAGGCCGCGGCGCTTACCGGCGTGCCGGTGCGCGACATGGCCGCCGCCAAGGAGGCGGCCCGCCTCTTGCACGCCATGGGCCCACGATTCGTGGTGGTGAAGGGCGGCCATTTTGGCGATGACGCAAACGATGTGCTGTTCGACGGACACGTGTATCAGGAATTCCACGCGAAACGAATTGCGACGAGCAGCACGCACGGCACCGGATGCACCTTCGCTTCGGCGGTCGCCGCGTCTATCGCCAGGGGGAAGGCAGTTCCGGAGGCGGTGGCGTCGGCGAAGGCATTTGTCACGCAGGCGATCATGAAGGCGTTCCCGGTCGGGCAAGGCCGCGGCCCGCTAAACCACTTCCACGCCTGGTGGAAGGGCCGTTAAATACCAGTCTTTAGACGGCTGTTTCTGAAACAGCGCATGAACTCCATTGATTTGCCGTCCAGCCTATGATAGAGTGCTCGCGGCAGGCTAGCCGTATATCACTCGTCGTTTTCAGGAGGTGCTCCTTGGCTACGCTACGAAAGGGTGACTTGGCCGCGAAGGTTGCTACCAAGCTCGGTGGTCCCCGCTCCCAGGGCGATGCGGCCCTCAACGCGGTGCTTGACAGCATCCGCGAGGCGCTCTCGTCCAGCGACCGTGTCGTGCTCACGGGCTTCGGCGCGTTCGAGGCCCGTCAGGTGAAGCAACGCCAGGTGCGCGCCATCCGCGGCAAGCAGGCCGGCCAGCGCGTCACGGTGCCGGCCCACCGCCGTGTCGGCTTCACGCCCGGCTCCGACCTTGCCGCCGCTGTCCGCGGCCGCAAGTAACCCTCGTTCCGTCAGCGAGCGTCCAGCCGCCCTTGTGTCACGCAAGGGCGGCTTGCTTTCCCCCTGACACGTCCCCATTCCGTCCCGCCGCCCCATCGCCTACCATGCGCCCGTCATGCCACCCGAAGCACGGCGCATCGTCCTCCTCGATCTCGATGCCTTCTTCGCCTCGGTCGAAGTGCTGGAGAACCCCGCCTTACGCGGCAAGCCGCTGCTCGTGGGCGGCTCGCCGGAAGGGCGTGGCGTCGTCGCGGCGGCCTCGTACGAGGCGCGCAAGTACGGCTGCCGTTCCGCCATGCCCATGGCGCAAGCCCTGCGCCTGTGCCCGCACGCCGTCGTGCTGCCGGCCCGCCACCACCTCTACCGCGACTACTCGCGCAAGGTCATGGAAATCGCCCACCGCGAGTCCGAGGTGATCCAGCAGGTGTCGATCGACGAAGCCTACGTCGACCTCACGCCCGTGTCGGCCGACATGGCCCAAGCCGAGGCGCTGGCCCACCGCCTGCAAGGCCGCGTCCGGGTCGAGCTTGGCCTGTCGTGCTCCATCGGCCTCGCGCCGAGCAAGATGGTGGCGAAGGTGGCCTGCGAAACGGGCAAGCCCAGCGGCTTCGTCGTCGTGCGCCCCGGCCAGGAGGCCGCGTTCCTCGCGCCCCTGCCCGCCGGCGACCTGCCCGGCATCGGCCCCCGCTCGGAGGAGCGATTGAAGGCGCATGGGCTCGTGACCCTTGGCGACATCGCGCGGGCGCCCGTCGGCCAGCTCACCGCCCTCCTCGGCCCGTGGGGCGCCGTGCTCCAGCGCCGCGCCCTTGGCGAGGACCCATCGCCCGTCGAGGTGGACCGCGAGACGAAGTCGATCAGCGCGGAGGAGACGTTCGCGCACGACATCGCGGACGAGGCCCCGTTGGTCGAGCAACTGGAGCGCATGGCGCGGGAGGTCGCCGAGTCGTTGCGCGAGCACGACCTGGTGGCGCGCACGATCACACTGAAGCTGCGCCTGGCCGACTTCACGACCTTGACGCGCTCGACCAGCCGGCCGAGCGCCACCAACGCCGCCGATGCTATCCTTGCGGACGCCCGCCATCTGCTGGAGGCCAACTGGACGCCGGGGCAGCCGCTGCGGCTGATCGGCGTCGGCGTGAGCAATCTGCGCCTCCTGCACGCGCCGGGGCAATTGAGCCTGGACGTCCTGCGCCTTCCACCGCAAACCTAAACCCGAGGTGCCATCGTGCTGCTGCTGAACGAGGAGGACGTCCGCCGCCTGCTGCCCATGAGCGAGTGCGTCGAGGCGATGGACATGCTGTTCAAGGACCACGGCGCCGGCGCCGCCCATGTGATGCCGCGCTACCGCATCTCGCTGCCGAAGGGCCTGCACCACACCATGGGCGGCATGTCCACGGCCTTCGGCGCCACGGGCCTCAAGACCTACGTCGCGGGGGCGGGCGGCAGCGTGCGGATGGTGGTGCTGCTCTTCGGCCTCGACTCCGGCGAGCCGCTCGCGCTCGTCGCGGCGAATGCGCTCGGCCAGCTCCGCACCGGCGCGGCGTCGGGCGTGGCGACGCGATACATGGCGCACGCCGATGCCTCCAGCGTCGCCATCATCGGCAGCGGATCGCAGGCGGGCACGCAGCTCGCCGCCGTGTGCGCGGTGCGGCCCATCCGCGATGCGTCCGTCTACAGCCGCACGCCCGAGAAGCGCGAGGCGTTCGCCCGGGAGATGTCGAATGAGCTCGGCATCGCGGTGCGCGCCGTCGGCTCGGCGGCGGAGGCCGTGCGCGGCGCCGACATCGTTTGCACCATCACCAGCGCCCGCGAGCCGGTGGTGGCGGGCGACGCGTTCAAGCCGGGCACGCACATCAACGCGGCGGGCAGTAATCACTGGATGCGCCGCGAGCTCGACGAGACGGCCGTGCGCCGCAGCGCCGTCATCGCCGTCGACGACGTGGAGCAGGCAAAAATCGAGGCCGGCGACCTGATCTGGGCGTACGAGCGCAAGGCGTTCCGCTGGGAACAGGTGGTGGAGCTGGGCACCATCGCGGCGGGCAAGGCGCCGGGGCGGCCCAACGCCGACGCGGTCACGCTGTTCGAGTCGCAGGGCATTGGCAGCGAGGACGTGGCCGCCGCGATGCACGTTTACAAGAAGGCGGTGGCCCAGGGCATCGGCCGCGACGTGACCGTGTAAACTGAGGTGAGCGCAAGCGCGAGGAGTGACCGATGGCCGACCCGATGTTCGAGCCGCGCAAGATGCAGGTGCTGACGGACGGCGCCCTGGAGGTTACCTGGGCGGACGGCCATGTGTCGCGATTGCCCGCGCGGCTGCTGCGCGGCAACTGCGGCTGCGCCCAATGCGTGGACGAGATCAGCCACCGGCGCTACTTCGGCGTCGAGCAGGCGGACCCCCACATCCGCATCGAGGACTCCATGCCGATTGGCCGCTATGCCGCCGCGATCTTGTTCAGCGACCTGCACGACACCGGCATCTTCCCCTACAAGAGCCTGCGGAACCTGTGTCCGTGCGCCGAGTGCGCGGCAATCCGCGAGGTCGAGGCAAGGACGCGGGGCTAGGCGCCGCGCCGCCAGCTCGAAAAGCGAGGCCCGCCGCCCATTCGATGACGTGGGGTGGCGGGCCTCATCCGCATGCCGTCGGTGGACGGGGAACGCGCTACGCCGCGACGCCGTCCTCCATCTCCTCCATCGATCCGTCGGCCTTGAGGCGGCTCTTCAGCGCGCGGATCGCGTCGTGCGAGCCGTAAAGCGTGGTGAGCTTGCCGTGGACGCGCACGCGCATCTTCGAGATGTGGCCGTGCTTCGACAGCAGCCACAGCGACCAGTTGAGGGCCGACCGCTTCAGGCGGGGGAACACGCGCAGCAGCTCCTCGCCCTGGTATTCGAAGACCTCGTCAGGCCGGCGCATCAGCTCGTCGTAGACCATGGCCTGCAGCGGAGGCAGGCCGCCGTTCGCGGGCATGCTGTATTCGGCGATCTGCGAAATCCTCATCTGGCCGAACTCCTAAACAACGTATAGGTTTTTGACTAGGCGCGAGTGTATGTACGCAGCGCGGGCCCGTAAAGCACTTAGCAGCGACATCGAGCGCGATTTCAGCGCGCCGTGTCGCGTCTCGCCGCGCGGGTGCGTGGCGGTGGCGTTGCTTTTCCGGTCGCGTCGGCGCACGATGTGCGCGCCACCGTATCGCGACTTCGGCCCACTGGAACGTGCACATGCTCGGCGCCATCCTCACGTTGGCCGCGTCGTTCGGCTACGCGCTGAACTCGATAGCCGTGCGGCGCGCGATGGTGCGCGGGTCGGCGCTGGGCGGCGTGTTCGTCACGGTCGTCGCGGGCGTGCCGCTGTTCGCGCTCGCCGCGCTCGTCACCGGCCAGCTGTTCGCCATCGGCTCGTTCGGCGTGCTGGCGGTGCTCACGCTCATGACGACCGGCGTGCTGCACTACGTCATCGGACGCTACTGCAACTACCAAGCGGTCGGCCTCATCGGCGCCAACCGCGCGGCGCCCGTCACCGAGATGCAGACGCTCGTGTCGCTGTCGCTGGCAATCGCGTTCCTGGGCGAGCGCGTGACGCCGCCGGGCATGGTCGGCATCGCGCTCATCGTGGCCGCCGCGTTCCTCGTCGCGGGCGCCTCGCGAAGGCCGCGCGTGGCCGGCAAGCCCGTGCCCGCGGGCGGCAGCGGCGACGTGCCGGCGCGCTCGCAGGCGGCGCGAGGCTACCTGTTCGCCGGGCTCAACGCCCTCTTTTGGGGCGGCACGCCCGTCCTCATCCGCGCGGGACTCGGCGATAGCGGCCTCGGCATCGCCGGCGGGCTCATCGCCTACGCGGGCGCGATGATCGTGCTCCTGCCGTTCCTGGGCAGCGCGGGCGTGCGGAAGACGATCGGCGGCCTGGACGGCGGTTCGCGCACATGGCTGGCCGTCGCGACGGTCGCGATCACGCAGGGCGTCATGTTCCGCTACATGGCGCTGGCGGTCGCGCCGGTCATGCTGGTCGTGCCGCTCATGCGCGCGGGCGGCATCATCCGCATACCGCTGACCTTCCTCGTCAACCGGCGCATCGAGTCGTTCGACCGTCTCACCGTGGCGTCGATGCTCATATCGCTGGCCGGCGGCGTCATCCTCGTGCTGGCGTAGGGCTCCGCGCGCCGGCGGCCCGGCTCCCGGGCGTCTCGCGCGGACGAGTGACGTCTGTTAGACTGTCTCGCGTCGCATCATGGAGCACTCGATGGCAACAGAACACCTCCCCGCGCCGCGCCTGAGCGCCGAGGACGTCCGCCACATCGCGACGCTCTGCCGCATCGGCATGACCGATGAGGAGGTGGAGCGCATGCGCGAGGAGTTGGCCCTCATCATCGGCGAGGTGCGGGTCATCCAGGGCGTCGACACCACCGGCGTCGAGCCCACCGGCCACTCGGTCGAGGGCATCCACACCGTCTGGCGCGACGACGTCGCCAGGCCGGCCATGTCCGTGTCCGACACGCTCGCGAACGCGCCGCGCCGCGAGGGCGACTACATTCGCGTGCAGGCGGTCATGGAGTAGTGGCCGCGCCGACCTCCGACCTGCACTACCTGACCGTGCGCGAGATGGCCGACGCCCTCCGCGCCCGCCGCATGTCGTCGTACGAGCTGACGCAGGCTCACCTGCTGCGGATCGAGCGGCTGGACCCATCGCTCGGCGCATACCTGGCCGTCACCGCCGAGCGGGCCTTGGCGCAGGCCAGGGCCGCCGACGAGCGGATCGCCAACGGCACGGCGGGCCCGCTGACCGGCATCCCCATGCAGCTGAAGGATAACCTTTCGACGGGCGGCGTGCGTACCACGTGCGCGTCGCGCATTCTCGAAAACTACACGCCGGCCTACGACGCCACGGTGGCGCGACGCCTGGCGGACGCCGGCGCCGTGCTGCTGGGCAAGGGCAACATGGACGAGTTCGCGATGGGCTCCTCGACCGAAACGTCGGCCTACAAGCCCGCGCGCAACCCCTGGGACACCGACCGCGTGCCGGGCGGATCGTCGGGCGGCCCGGCGGTGGCCGTCGCCGCGGGCGAGGCCGCGTTCTCGCTTGGTTCCGACACCGGCGGCTCCATACGCCAGCCGGCGGCGCTGTGCGGAGTCGTGGGGCTGAAGCCCACCTATGGCGCCGTCAGCCGCTACGGCCTCATCGCGTTCGCGTCGTCGCTCGACCAGATCGGCCCCTTCACGCGCACGGTGGAGGACGCGGCGCTGGTGATGAACGCGATCGCCGGCTATGACCCGAACGACTCGACCAGCATGCCGGCGCCCGCCCCGGACTTCCTGCTGGGGCTGAACGACGGCATCCGCGGCCTGCGCGTCGGCATCGTGTGCGAGTTCATGGGCGACGGCATCGACCCGGATGTGGCGAACGCGACGCGCATCGCGATCGCGGAGCTGGAGCGGCTGGGCGCGACGGTGCGCGACGTGTCGCTGCCGCACGCCAATGCCGCGCTCGCCGTTTACTACATCATCGCGCCGACCGAGTGCTCGGCGAACCTCTCGCGCTACGACGGCGTGAAGTTCGGCATGTCGGACCAGGATACGAAGGGGCTGTGGCCGGCGATGGAGAGCACGCGCCGCCACGGGTTCGGCGCCGAGGTGAAGCGGCGCATCCTGCTCGGCACCTACGCGCTGTCGTCCGGCTACTACGATGCCTATTACCTGAAGGCGCAGCAGGTACGGACGATCATCCGCCGCGAGTTCGCCGAGGCCTTCCAGCAGGTCGACGTTCTCGTGACGCCCACCTCGCCGACGGTCGCCTTCAAGCTGGGCGAGCGCATCTCCGACCCGGTGCGGATGCACGCCAGCGACGTGTGCACAGTGCCGGTGAACATCGCGGGCATCCCCGGCATCTCGGTGCCGTGCGGCTTCGTCCACGGCCTGCCGGTGGGCTTGCAGATCCTCGGCCCGCACCTCAGCGAGCCGACGCTGCTGCGCGTCGCCCACGCCTACGAGCAGGCGACCGGCTGGCACCGGATGCACCCGGGGATCTAGCAGGGCCACGCAACGCAACCCGTCGAGAGCCCCTCACCTTGCGATGTCCCGTCGCTGGAACAGCAGCAGCGCCGCCGCGAACGTGGCGGCCGCCGCGCCGTGGAGCACGGCCAGGTCGCGCCACGGCAGCAGGCCGCTCTCGGCGACCGTCTGCGGGTCGTAGTAGTGGAAGAAGCTGACCGGGCCCAGGAACGACGCCGGGCTCCAGAGCGCGGCCAGGAAGTCGACGAAATACATCGCGACGGCGATGCCCGTGGCGATGGCCGTCGCCCGGGCGCCGTCGTTGCCGACGGACGAGATGAGCGTGGCGACGCCGCCCACCGCCATCATCAGGCTGAACGTGGCGACCTGCACCTTGAGGAACGGCGGCAGCGTCACTTCGTCGCCGATGCCCGCCACCTGCGCGCCCACCCATGTTCCCGCGACCGCGAGCGCCAGAATGACCACCGTGCCGACGACCATCGCGAGAATGCGCGCCACCAGGTAGCGCCAGCGCGGAATGGGGTTCGCCAGCACCATGAGGATGCCGCCGCGCTCCACCTCGCGCGCGACGGCGCCCGACGACAGTGCGATGACGAAGGCGAGCTCGGCCACGAGGTACATGGGATGGCGGTAGTCGGACGCCAGGAAGCCCGTCGCGTCGCTGGCGAAGCCGCCCTGCGCCTTGAACAGCGCGCGCATCGCCTCCGGTATGAACTGCTCGAACTGGCGGATGAGCTCCAGCCCGCCGAGCGCCGAGAAGATGTAGGCGATCATCAGGCTGAAGGCGAACAGGCCGCCACCCACGAAGAGCAGGCTGAAACGATAGCCCCAGAGCGCGTTGCGGAGCACGGCGGTCACCGCGGCCGTCCTTCGAGCACCTTCGCCGGCGGCTCGCTCTCGTGGCCGTAGTAGCCCATGAACAGCTCCTCCAGCCGCAGTCGCTCGTAGACGAAGTCAGTGAGGTCGTAGCGCGACAGGGCGCGGATGACGCCGTTGACGTCGCCCGACACGCCAAGCGTGAGCGTCGCGCCAGCGCGCTCGAGGATGCGGGCGCCGTCGACCGACAGCGACGCCGGCGGCTCGCCTCGGAAGGTCACGGCCATGACGCGCTCGCGGCCGGCGCGGAGCGAATCGACGGTGCCCGCGCTCACGATGCGCCCATCGCGGATGAGCGCCACGGTGTCGCAGGCGTCCTCCACGTCGGACAGCACGTGCGACGACATGAAGGTGGTGGCGCCGCGCGCCTTGGCCTCCCGCAGCAGGTCGAAGAAGACCTGCCGCATGAGCGGGTCGAGCCCATCGGTGGGCTCGTCCATGATGAGCAGGTCGGGCTGGTGCTGCAGCGCCTGGATGATGGCGACCTTCTTACGCATGCCTTGGGAGTAGCCGCGGATGCCCCGCCGCAGCGCCGCCCCGGACAGCTCCAGGCGGTCGGCGAGCGTGGCCGTGTAGGCCGGCAGCGAGCGGAGGCCGCGCAGCCGGGCCATGTAGCGCAGGAACTCGGCGCCGGTGGCGTTGCCGTCGACCACGCTGGCCTCGGGCAGGAAGCCGATCCGGCGCTTGATCGGGACGGTGTCGCGCCAAGCGTCCATGCCGAACACGTGCGCCCGGCCGCCGGTGGGCTTGATGAAGCCCGTCACGATGCGGATGCAGGTCGTCTTGCCGGCGCCGTTGGGGCCCAGGAAGCCGAACGCGGCGCCCTGGTCGACGGTGAGATCGACGCCGTCGAGGGCGCGCACATTGCCGAACGACTTGGTGATGGCTTGGAGGGAAACGACGTGGTTGGGCATCGCGTACGCAACCATGATAGCGCAGCGCGTCCGCCGGCTACGCGCCGGCGCCTGGGGCCGCGCCGTTCTCCGCGAGGAACGCGAGAAGGTCGCGAGTGACGCGCTTGCCGGTCGGCCCGTGCCCCGCCCGCTCATACAGGACGAGCCGCGCGCGCGGCATGCCCGCCGCCGTTTCGCGGAACAGCGCCGGCGCCCGAATCTCGCCCAGGCGGTCGCGGAAGTCGAACGCATCCTCGGCCTCGATGGTCACGAGGTAGTCGGAGGCGTCCGACGGCGGGCGGAACAGCGCCACGGCGAGGAGTCGCACGAGCCAGGTGGCCGGGACCGCGGCGCGCCTGGCGAGCCCTCGCTTCGGGAGGTACATGAATGCGAGGCTCTCGGCGGCGAGCGCGGCCCAGCGCCGCGCCCCGGCGAGCTCCGCCAGCCGCCGTTGGAACCGCCGGCCTTCGTCGCCCAGCCTGTGGGCGGCCGAATAGAGCACCAAGCGCCGGACCAGCTCCGGGTGGTCGGCCGCGAAATGCTGCGCGATGGAGCCGCCGGTCGATATGCCGATGACGCGCACCGGCCCGCCGAACTCGTCGCGCACCATGTCGGCGTAATCGTCCGCCATGTCGGCCAGCGTGCAGCCCGCCGGCAGGCCGGGGCGGCGGGTGACGACGTAGACCGTGTAGCGCCGCGCCAGCGGCCGGAATGGCGACAGCATGGCGCGCGCCGTCACGCCCGACAGGGGCTTGTGCTCCGGCAACAGGCCTCGGAACACTACCAATGGCTCGGGACCGTTGCCCAGGCGGTTGAACGGCAGTCCGCCCTTGAAGTGCCCGGCATGCGGTGCGTTCGCGGCGTTCGTCATCGCATCGTCCCCCTTCGTCCCATCCGGACTGGAATCAGTCAGGATCGACCCGGCCGGCGGCAATGCGGAGCAGTCGCGCTCCGGCGAGCGCGGCGTCGGGCACGAGGCGCAGGTCGGCCGTGGTGAGCAGCGTCTGCGGATAGCGCGAGGTTTCGGCCATCACCAGCAGGCGACGCTCCGGGTCGAGCTCCGACAAGATGTCGTCGAGCAGCAGCACGGGGGCATCGTGGCGGCGCTCCGCCAGGAACCGCGCCTCGGCCAGCCGCATCGCGAGCGCGCCCATGCGCGCCTGCCCTCGCGATGCGTGCCGCGCCATCTCTTGCCCGTGCAGCGTCAACCGGATGTCGTCGCGGTGGGGGCCGACTACGGTCTGAGCCATGGCGCGCTCTTGCGCCTTCGTGCGTTCCAGCGCGTGCTGCATCGCATCGGACAGCGCCGCGGCCGTCGTCGCGTCCGCCGTCGGCGCGGTGGGGGCATACGTCAGCACGAAGCGCTCGCCGGCCACCGCCAGGCGCTCGAAGGCTTGCGCGGCAAGCGGCGCGAGCAGCTGGATGGCGGCATGGCGGGCGGCGAGGATGACGGCGGCTTCCTTCTTCAGCGCACCGTCCCAATAGGCGAGCTCGTCCTCGCGCGCCCTGCCGTCGCGCAGGTTCCGCAGCAGTGCGTTGCGCTGCGTCAGCACCCGCTGGTAGCGCTGGAGCGCGCGCAGGTAGGCCGGGCTCGTCTGCGACAGCATCACGTCCACGTAACGGCGGCGCCCCTGCGGCGAGCCGTACACGAGATCGAGGTCCTCGGCGCTGAACAGCACGGCGTTGAGCACGCCCACGAGGTCGGAGGCGCGATTCGGCACGCCGTTCACGCGCACCTGCTTCCGCACCGTTTCGCCCTCGCCCGCCTGCAAGCCCACGCGCACGTCCACGAAGCCGTCGGCGCGCCGCACCTTGGCCGCCAACATGGCGAGCGCCCTGTGGGGGGCGCTCCATGCGATCAGCTCGCGCTCGCTCTGGGCGCGATAGGAGCGCGCGGTCGCCAGCAGGTACACGGCCTCGAGCAGGTTGCTCTTGCCCTGCGCGTTGGCGCCGTGAACGATGGTGAGGCCCGGCGACAGCGCGACCTCGGCGCTGTCGATGTTGCGGTAGTTGGCGAGCGAAAGGTGGGCGATGTGCACGGTGGCGCCATTCTACGAAACGGCGGCGGCGGCCGCGCCGCCACATCGGGTACACTCAAGGCAGCCACGTCCGCCATGGGAGCTCCGCATGCGCCTGTGCCTCCGGCCCCTAGCCGTGCCCGCCATCGCCGTCATCCTCGCCGTCTTGCTGGCCGCGTGCGGCAGCGCCGCGACCGCGACGCCGACTCCGGTGCCCACGCCGATGCCGCCCATCCGCATCGACGCCGGCACGACGGGACGCGACGTGGTCGCCCAGCTGCCGCCCGACGAGGCCGATTGCCTACGGCGGCAGATGGAGCCGGAGGCGTACGAGGCGATGCTGAACGCGCCGGCGGCAAGCGGGCTGGAATTCAACAGCTCCGGTGCCGCGGGGTGCATCGGCGGCAACACCTCCATCGCGCTAGTCACCGGCGTCATCGCCTATCAAGCGGGCGGCGACCTCAGCGTCGAGACGCGCAACTGCATCCGAGGGACGCTGGGCGCGCTCAACCTGCAACAGTTGCTGGGGGCGATGACCGGCCCCGGCCCGGGAAGCGCGGGGTCGGTGCTGGGGCTGCTGTTCTGCCTGAGCGACGACGAGGCCGCGCGCATCTCGCTGGCGGGGCTTCGCACCGGAGACCCGGACGCGGGCGGCCCCACGCTGGCCGACATTCGCTGCGTCTCGCAACGGGTCGACATCAACACGCTGGCGTTCGCCCTATCGCAGATCGACAACCCATCGCGCATTCCCGCGACCGTGCAGCTGGCGTTTCAGGAATGCGGGGTGCGCGTCGACGATTTGCGCGGCTAGCAGGCGGCCGCGACCTTGGCCAGCGGCCTGGAACCAAATCGGAACCTTCGTTCACCGATTCATCCTTGACACCGTTTTCTCTAGGCCGTTACCATGCCCATGCTCGCACAATCGAAAAAGTGCGCTCCCATCAAGAGTGGCTGAGGGATCCGGCCCGATGAAGCCCGGCAACCGGTTCCGATGCGAGTCGGGACACGAGTGCCAAATCCGGCAATCCCGTGGCATGGGGTTGGAGATGAGAGTGGGCGTCCTTCGCCGTGGCGGAGTTGCGCCGCGACAGACTTCTCTCATCGGGAAGTCTTTTTTTGTCCATGCGGACGAGGGTTGGAGTGCCAGAGATCGAGCCGATTCGGTGGCGTGACACCCACCTGGAGTTGTTGGACCAAACGCTGTTGCCTCGCGAGCAGCGCTGGCTGGCCGTCGCCCGGTGCGACCAGGCCATCGCCGCTGTCCGCGAGATGCGCGTGCGCGGCGCCCCCGCCATTGGCGTCACGGCCGGCTATGCGATGGCCCTGGCCGCCCGCGAAACACCGGACGCCCCCATGCCGCGCTGGCTGGCCGAATTGACCGAGGCCGCCGCGCGCATCGCCGCCGCGCGGCCAACGGCCGTGAACCTGGGCTGGGCCGTGGAACGCTCCCTCGGCGTGGCGCGACAATGCGCGACCCCGACGGAGGCCCGCGAACGCTTGCTGGCCGAGGCGGAACGGATGCGGGCCGAGGACGTCGCGATGAACCGGGCCATCGCCGCGTTCGGCGAGCCGCTGGTGCCGGCGCATGGCGGCGTGCTGACCCACTGCAACACCGGCGCCCTTGCGACGGCGGGCATCGGCACCGCCCTCGGCGTCATTCGCGGCGCCTGGGAAGCGGGCAAGCGCCCGGCGGTGTTCCACACGGAAACGCGGCCGTGGCTGCAAGGCGCTCGGCTGACGGCGTGGGAGTTCCAGCAGTTGGGCATTCCCGCGCAGCTCATCGTCGACTCGGCGGCGGCGGCGCTCATGCGTCGCGGCGAGATCACCAGCGTCATCGTCGGCGCCGACCGCATCGCGGCCAACGGCGACACGGCCAACAAGATCGGCACCTACGGCCTCGCCGTGCTGGCCCATGCCCACGGCATACCGTTCCAAGTCGCGGCGCCGTTCAGCTCCATCGACCTGCGTATCGCCACGGGCGACGCCATCGCGATCGAAGAGCGGCCGGCCCACGAGGTGACGCGCATCGCCGGCCAGGCCATCGCCCCGGACGGCGTGGCGGCGCGGAACCCCGTGTTCGACGTCACGCCGGCTCGCCTCATCGCGGCCATCGTGACGGAGCGCGGCGTCGCCCGCCCGCCCTACGTCGAATCGTTGCGGGCCTTGGCCGGCCGGCCGGCGGTGGCGACATGAGCACCAGCGGCACGGCGGGCGTCCGGGTCGGCGTGATCGGCGGCAGCGGCCTCTACCAGATGGAAGGGCTCACCGCCATCCGCGAGGCGCGGCCCACGACACCCTTCGGCGAGCCGAGCGATGTCATCACCATCGGCGCGATCGACGGCGTCGAGGTCGCGTTCCTGCCCCGGCACGGGCGCGGCCACCGGCTGAACCCAACGGAGATACCGGTGAAGGCCAACATCCACGCCCTGAAGCAGCTGGGCGTGGAGTGGCTCATCTCCGTCAGCGCGGTCGGCAGCCTGCAAGAGGCGATCGCGCCGCTGCACATGGTGGTGCCCGACCAGCTCATTGACCGCACGCGCCTGCGCGACAACACCTTCTTCGGCGATGGCCTCGTCGCCCACATCGGGTTCGCGGAGCCGTTCTGCGCCGACCTGAGCCGTCAGCTGACGGATGCCGCGCGGCTCGCGGGCGCGACGGTGCACGCCGGCGGCACCTACGTCGTGATGGAGGGGCCCGCGTTCTCGACGAAGGCGGAGTCCAGCCTGTACCGCGGCTGGGGGGCGTCGGTCATCGGCATGACGGCGCTGCCGGAGGCGAGGCTGGCGCGCGAGGCCGAGATGTGCTACGCCATGCTGGCCTGCGCGACCGACTACGATGTGTGGCACGACTCTCAGGAAAGCGTCAGCGTGGAGCTGGTGCTGAACAACCTGCGGCAGAACGTCAGCACATCGCAGCGGGCGTTGCGGCATCTCATTCCACGGCTACGGGGCGAGCAACGGTGCGAGCATTCGCGCGCGCTGGCTACCGCCCTGGTGACACAGCCCGATCTGGTGCCGGACGAAACGAAGCGGAAGCTGGCGCCGCTCTTGCGACACTACCCCGCCTACGCTCCGAAAGCGTAGCCCGGAGCACGAGGAGGTTTCACAATGCCTGGACGCCAAATGCCTGGAGAACCCTATTACCGGATTAGCGTGGAAGAGGCGCACGAGCTGCAGCGGCAGGGCGGGCTCGTCGTCGACGTGCGGCGCCCGGACGAATGGGCGGCCGGCCACGTGGAAGGAGCGGTGCACATTCCCGTGGACGACGTGCTGGCCCGCGCCGAACGGGAGCTGCCGAAGGACAAGGACCTGCTGTTCATCTGCGCGGCGGGCGTCCGCAGCGGCCTCGCCGCCGAGATGGTGGCCGCGCTGGGCTACGACCCCAAGCACCTGTATAACGTCGAGCAGGGCACGCCGGTGTGGATCCAGCGCAAGCTGCCCACCGCGCGCGGTAAATAACGACGACATCCCAATCACGCTGAGGAGCGCGTCGTGCAAGTCAAAGGCAAGCAAGGTGACATCAAGGACCCGAGCCTGGCGCCGGAGGGCGTGCGGCTGATCGAGTGGGCGGCCCGCGAGATGCCCGTGATCCGCCTCATCAACGAGCGTTTCGCGAAGGAGAAGCCGCTCGCCGGGCTGCGACTCGCGGCGTGCTTGCACGTCACCACCGAGACGGCGAACCTGGCGATCGCGTTGAAGGCCGGCGGCGCGGAGGTATTCCTGTGCGCCAGCAACCCGCTGAGCACGCAGGACCCGATCGCCGCCGCCCTGGCCGTCGAATACGGCATCCCCACCTTCGCCATCCGCGGCGAGGACAAGGACTCGTATTACGGGCACATCAACGCGGTGCTGGACGAGAAGCCGCACATGACCATGGACGACGGCGCCGACCTCGTCGCCACCCTGCACGCGCTGCGGAAGGACCTGCTCAAGCACATCATCGGCGGCACCGAGGAGACGACGACCGGCGTGATTCGCCTGCGGAGCATGGCGAACGACAACGCGCTGAAGTACCCGGTCGTCGCCGTGAACGAGGCCGACACGAAGCACATGTTCGACAACCGCTATGGCACCGGCCAGAGCACGTTGGACGGCATCACGCGCGCCACCAACGTGTTGTGGGCCGGCAAGGTGGTGGTCGTCGCCGGCTATGGCTGGTGCGGGCGCGGCATCGCCATGCGGGCGCGGGGCATGGGCTCGAACGTCGTCGTGACCGAGGTGGACCCGCTCCGCGCGCTCGAGGCCGTGATGGACGGCTTCCTCGTGATGCCGATGGCCGACGCCTCGCGCATCGGCGACATCTTCATCACCGTAACCGGCGGCATGAACGCGATCAAACGGGCGCACTTCGAGACGATGAAGGACGGTGCCCTGGTCGCCAACAGCGGCCACTTCAACGTGGAGATCAACATTCCGGCGCTGGAGGACCTGGCCGTCTCCCACAAGGTCGTCCGCCCGAATGTCGAACAGTACGTAATGAAGGACGGGCGGCTCATCAACCTGATCGCCGATGGGCGGCTCGTGAACCTGGCCGCGGCCGAGGGGCACCCCTCCGCCGTGATGGACATGAGCTTCGCGAACCAGGCCCTGTGCGCCGAATACGTCGTGAAGCACAAGGCCGACCTGAAGCCCGGCGTCTACTCCGTGCCGAAGGACATCGACCAGAACATCGCCGCGCTGAAACTCGAAGCGATGCGCATCGCCATCGACCGGCTCACGCCGGAACAAGCGAAGTACCTCGCGAGCTGGGAATCCGGAACCTAGATCAACACCTGGAAGGAGGGCTTCGCCAATGGCGGGGACCACATTCGAGAACGCCGCCCGATACCTGTATTCGTCCGAGTCCGTGACCGAGGGACACCCCGACAAGATTTGCGACCAGGTGTCCGACGCGATCTTGGACGCGATCTACGCGCAGGACCCGCGGGCGCGCGTCGCCTGCGAGACGGCGACCACCACCAACCTGGTCGTCATCATCGGCGAGATCACCACCACGGCCAAGGTGGACTACGAGAAGATCGTGCGCGACACGCTCAAGCGCATCGGCTACAACGACGCCTCCACCGGCATCGACTACAAGACGTGCGAGGTCATCGTCCGCATCGGCCAGCAGTCGCCCGACATCAGCAAGGCCGTGACCACGGCGCTGGAGCAGCGGGGCAGCGCCGCGATTCAAAAGAGCGAGATCGACACGCTCGGCGCCGGCGACCAGGGCATGATGGTGGGCTTCGCCTGCGACGAAACCGACGAACTCATGCCGCTGACCATCTCGCTCGCGCACCGGCTCACGCACCGGCTCGCCATCGTCCGCAAGGAAGGCATCGTCCCCTACCTGAGGCCCGACGGAAAGTCGCAGGTGACCATCGAGTATTCCCACGGCAAGCCGAAGCGCGTCCACACCGTCATCGTCAGCACGCAGCACGCGGCCGGCGTGCCGCAGTCGCAGATCGAGAAGGACGTTCGCCAGGACGTCATCGACAAGGTGCTGCCGCCCAGCCTCGTCGACAAGGACACCCGCATCCTCGTGAACCCGTCCGGCAATTTCGTGGTCGGCGGGCCCAACGGCGACGCCGGTCTCACGGGGCGTAAGATCCTGGTCGACACCTATGGCGGGGTCGCGCGGCACGGTGGCGGCGCCTTCTCCGGCAAGGACCCGACGAAGGTGGATCGCTCCGCCGCCTACGCCGTCCGGTGGGTCGCGAAGAACGTCGTCGCCGCGGGCCTCGCGAGCCGCTGCGAGGTGCAGGTGTCGTACGCCATCGGCGTCGCCGCGCCCATCAATGTGTCGGTGGAGACGTTCGGCACGGGCCGCGTGCCCGACGACGTGATCGCCGGCTCGGTGAGCAAGCACTTCGACCTGCGCCCCGGCGCCATCATCCACGAGTTGAACCTGCGCCGGCCCATCTACGGCGCGACGGCGGCCTACGGCCACTTCGGACGCACCGACGTCGCGCTGCCGTGGGAGCAGACGCCCAAGGCCGACGCGCTGCGAAAGGAAGCGGAGCAATACATGGCGAAGGCGTAGGGGCCTGCCTGCCTACGATCGCGCCTGAACGAACGACGGAGGGTGAGTCCCAGTGGTGGGCTCACCCTCTTTTTTGCGCTGCTATACTCGCCGTGGGCGCCATCGCCGCTGTCGGTCTCGCCGGCGCGGCGGCGCCCTTCAACAACCCCCAATCGCGAGGCTTTGGCATGCCCGACACCAACGTCATCAAGTTCGGCACCGACGGCTGGCGCGCGCTCATCGCGCGGGACTACACCTTCGCGAACGTGCGCTACTGCGCCGAGGGCGTGTGCCGGTTGTTGCGCGAGCAGGGGCTCGCAGGGCGCGGCCTCGTCATCGGCCACGACACGCGCTACGGCTCGGCCGACTTCGCCGCCGAGGCGGCGCAGGTGGCCGCCGGCCACGGCATCCACACCTACCTCTTCGACCGCGTGACGCCGACGCCGGTGACCAGCTACAATCTGCTGCACCGCAAGGCCGGCGGCGGCATCGTCATCACCGCAAGCCACAACTCGGGTGCGTGGAACGGCTTCAAATACAAGCCGGAGTACGCGGGCAGCGCGTCGCCCGAGGTGACGGCCGCGCTGGAAGGCCACATCACCGACGCCGTGCGCGACGGCGCCACGAAGTGGATGCCGCTTGCCGAGGCGCGCGCCAAGCAGCTGGTGGAGATGCCGGCGCCCGCCGGACCCTACCTCGCCAACCTCGCGCGCATCCTCGACCTGGACGGGATGCGGAACGCGGGGCTGCGTATCGTCGTGGACAGCATGCACGGCGCCGGCGGCGGCTATCTGGCGGGCCTGCTGTACGGCGGCTCCACCCGCGTGACCGAGGTGCGCGGCGAGCCGGACCCGCTGTTCCCCGGCATGGGCCAGCCGGAGCCGATCACGCAGAACCTGTGGCCGGCCAGCGCCGCGCTGCGCGGCGGCGGCCATGACGTGGGCCTGGCGACGGACGGCGACGCCGACCGCCTGGGCGTGCTGGGCGAGCGCGGCGAGTTCATCACGACGCTTCAGACCTTCTCGCTGCTGGCGCTGCACTACCTGGAGGTGCGGAAGGAGCGCGGGCCGCTGGTGCGGTCGCTGACGCAAAGCGCGATGCTCGACCGGCTGGGCGAACGCTACGGCGTGCCGGTGCACGTGACCCCCGTGGGCTTCAAGTACGTCGGCCCGGTGATGATGCGGGAGGACGCGCTGGCCGCTGGCGAGGAGAGCGGCGGCTACGCCTTTCGCGGCAACATTCCCGAGCGCGACGGCATCTTGAGCGCGCTGCTGTTCCTGGAGCTGATGGTGCGGACGGGCAAGCGACCGTCGGAGCTGGTGCGGTGGCTGGACGAGGTCGTCGGGCCGCACTTCTACGACCGGTGGGACGTGCGCCTGGGCGATGGCGCCAAGCCGCCGACGGGCAAGGCGATCGCCGAGAAGGCGCCGAACGAGCTGGCGGGGCTCAAGGTGGAGCGGGTCGACACGACCGACGGCGCGCGGTTCATCTTCGAGCGGGGCTTTTGGGGGCTGGTGCGGCCCTCGGGCACGGAACCGCTGCTCCGCATCTACGCCGAGGCCGACAGCCCCGACCGGGTCAAGCGCATCCTGGGCGCGCTGCGGGAGACAGCGGGGGCCTAGACGGGCCTCAAACGCAGCGAGAAGGCCACATGACGGCGGGACGAGCGAGGGCCCCGGCAATGCGGCGGCCCTCTCGTGCGTTCGTTGTGAAAGCCGGCGGGGCTAGCGCTTGGTGTATTGCGGGGCGCGCCGGGCGCGCTTCAGGCCGTACTTCTTGCTCTCCTTGACGCGCGCGTCGCGGGTGAGGAAGCCGTGCTTCCGCAGCTCGCCCTTGAGGTTCGGGTCGGCCGCCAGCAGCGCGCGGGCTATGCCGTGGCGCAGCGCGTCGGCCCACGACGACTGCCCGCCGCCCTCGATCTTGGCGACGATGTTGAAGCGCGTGGTGACGGAGGGGATGGCCGTGAGCGGCGCGGTGGCGCGCTTCTGCCAGTCGATCCACGGCATCGCCTCGTCGAGCGGCTTGCCGTTGACGATGACGGCGCCGTTGCCGGCCGGGTAGGCGCGCACGCGGGCAATGGCGGACTTGCGCTTGCCCGTGCCGTAGTAGTAGGCGCCGTGTGGAGCGGTGGTCATGTGCTATTCCCCTTCTTGCTTCTTGCCGCTCGCATCCGAGGAGTGGGTTCCCGCGCCTTCCGTCGCGCGCGGGGCGGCCGGCGCCTTCGCGCGGGAGCGGCGCGGCTTGGCCTCGCCCTTGGCTTCCGTCTTCGGCTTGCCCTGGCCCGCGTTCACCTGCGCGGCGTGCGGGTGATCGGGCGTGTTGTAGACCTTCAAGCGGCTGAACATCTGATCGCCCAGGCGGTTGCCGGGCAGCATGCTCTTGACCGCCTTCTCGATCACGCGCTCCGGGTGCTTTTCCATCAACGTGTCGAGCGTCTCGGACTTGATGCCGCCGACATAGCCGCTGTGCCGCCAGTAGAGCTTCTGCTTCGGCTTGTTGCCCGTCACCTCGATGGCGCCGGCATTCACGACGACGACGAAGTCGCCCGTGAGGTCGTGCCGGCTGAACGAGGCGCTGTGCTTTCCCTGCAGAATGGTCGCCACGCGCGAGGCAAGGCGGCCCAGCCGTTGGCCCTTGGCGTCGATGACGTGCCACTTGGGCGTCCGGGCGTCACGCCCGATGTGCTTCGTTACGCGAGTCAGTTGCATGGTTCTCCGGTCTCCGTCCCTTCGATGCGCTCTCGCCGTCGCGAGTTCCCCACGGCGGCACCCGATATTTCACTGCCCGCAGACACAACCCCTGTGGAGGTAGCACCTGCGACGCGGCGCCGCGGACCGGCGAGTCGGCGAGCGCCTGAAACTGCCCGAGCGTCAACTTTCCCAGCCCCACCTGGAGCGCCGCCGCCGCGATGCGCCTCACCTGCTGCGGCAGAAAGGCATTGCCCTCCAGCTCCATCAGCACCTCCGGCCCCTCGCGCCATGCCGCCGTGCAGTACAGCGTGCGCCGGGTGCTGGACCCCGCCGGCACCGCTCCCGAGAAGGGAGCGCAGTCCCGGTTGCCCCGCAGGTATTCCAGCGCCTTCGCCATCCGCGTGGTGTCCAGCGGACGCCCCACATGATAAACGAACCGCCGCCGCAGGGCCGGGCGCGCCGGCGCCACCCAGAAGGTGTACCGGTACACCCGGGCGACCGCGTGACGCCGAGGATCGAACCCCTCGGGCGCCTCGTGGGCCGCCACCACGCTCACGTCGTCCGGCAGGTAGCGGTTCAACGCGCGGACAAACCGCTCGGCCGCCAGCCTGCTCGTCGTGTCGAACGCCGCCACCTGCCCCAGGGCATGCACGCCGGCGTCCGTCCTGCCCGCCATCCGCAGACGCACCGGCGATCCGGTCACCGTCCGCAGGGCCTCTTCCACCACCGACTGTACCGAGGGGCCGTTTGCCTGCCGCTGCGAGCCCGCGTAGGCGGTTCCCTCGTACTCCAGCACCAGCGCGATGCGGCGCGCCGTGGCGTCCCGCCGCGCGTCGGCCGGGCGGGACCCCGCGCCACCGTTCGCGCGCGGGGCGTCCATCCGCTTGCTACACCAGCTCCACCAGCGCCATCGGAGCCGCGTCGCCCTGGCGGGGCATCAGCTTCACGATGCGCGTGTAACCGCCGTTGCGCTCCGCGAAACGCGGGCCCAGCTCTTCGAAAAGCTTCCGCACCGCGTCCTTATTCGTCAGCTCCGACATCGCGGCGCGGCGGTGGGCCAGCGTCGGCGACTTGGCCGTCGTGATCATGCGCTCCGCGACGCGGCGCAGCTCCTTGGCCTTCGCCTCGGTCGTCGTGATGCGCTCGTGGTCGATCAGCTCGGCCACCAGGTTTTGCAGCAGCGCCTCGCGGTGAGCCGTGCGCCGGCCCAGCTTGCGACCGCCGATTTCGTGACGCATGGGCCTACCTACTCCTTGTCGTGCGTGTCGTCGCCGTCGTCATCGCGGTCCATGCCGGCTTCCGAGGGCGCGCCGGCGGTCACGGGCGCGGCTTGGAGGTCGGGATGCTTGATGCCGGCAGCCTGCAATTTCTCATTGAGCTCGTCCAGCGACTTCTCACCGAAGTTGCGGATGCGGAGCAGCTCCGGCCGGCTGCGCTCCAGCACCTCGCCCACCTTGTGAATGGAGGCCCGCTTCAGGCAGTTTAGGGTGCGGACCGACAGGCCAAGACTCTCGACCGGCATATTGTATTGCGATGCCGGGATGGCGGAGGCCCAGGACGGCCGGTCGCCCTCGGCCGAGGCGTCTTCCGAAAGGTTCGAGAAGCGGAAGAAGTGCTCCACCAGCTCCTTCGCCGCGGTACGCACCGCCTCCGCCGGAGAGATGGCGCCGTTGGTCCACACTTCCAGCAACAGCCGCTCGAAGTCGGTGTGTTGGCCCACGCGGGTGCGCTCGACGGTGTAGTTCACCTTGCGGACGGGCGTGAACACCGCGTCCACCGGCAGCACGCCGATGGGCAGGCCGGTGTGGTGGGCCGCCGGGCGGTAGCCCTTGCCCTGCTCCACGTTCATCTCCATCATCAGTTTCGCCTTGTCGGAGTCGAGCGTGGCGATGTGGAGCTCCGGGTTGACGATCTCGAAATCAGACGAGGCCATGATGTCGCCGGCCGTCACCTCGCCGGGGCCTTGCGCCTCCAGGCGCAGCTTGCCGGGGCGGTTCGTGAGCGACCGCAGGTAGATGGCCTTGACGTTCAGCAGAATGTCAACCACGTCTTCCTTCACGTGCGGGACCGTGGAGTATTCGTGCTGCACGCCCTCCACGCGCACCCAGCTCACCGCCGTGCCGGGAATGGCGGAGAGCAACACGCGCCGCATGGGGCTGCCCAGGGTGTGGCCGTAGCCACGGGGCAGCGGCTCGACGACGAACACACCGTAGGTGTCGCCCGCCTCGATCGTCTTGACCGTGGGCGTGGGCACCGGTGCGGAGTCTTGAGAGGCGTCCCTGTTTTCTTCGTAGCCGAACTCAAGCATGCTGCAACACTTCCTTCAGGCAGGCTAGCCGCGCCACCAGCCTACCGGCTATGGGCGGGCCGCGGCGGTCGCGGCCTACCCGCTCGCTTACCGTGAGTAGTGCTCCACGATGTAGCGGACTTCCAACGGGGCATCGACATCGCGCGACTCCGGGTTGCGGATCACCCTCGCCGTCATGTTCGCCTTGTCGAGCTCCAGCCAGTCCGGAACGGAATGCTTGCCGGCGCCCTTCGCCAAGTCCTGAAAGAAGGGGCGCTGCTTCGAGCCGGCCTTCCACCCGATCACGTCGCCCGCCCGGACGCGGTAGCTGGGAACGTCGACCTTGCGGCCGTTCACGGTGATGTGGCCGTGGTTCACCCATTGCCGGGCCTGCGAGCGGTCGTTGCCGAAGCCGGCGCGGAACGCCACGTTGTCGAGTCGCCGTTCCAGCAGCTGCATCAAGTGGGTGCCCGTGACGCCGGGTTTGCGGCGGGCCTCCTCGAAGTAGTTGCGGAACTGCCGTTCCAGGATGCCGTAGATCTGCCGCGCCTTCTGCTTCTCGCGCAGCTGCGTGCCCCAGTCGGACGCGCGGCGGCGGCGCGCCACGGCGGCGCCAGGCGCCTTGCGGCGACGGTCGACCGCGCACTTCGGCGTGAAGCAGCGCTCGGCCTTCAAGAACATCTTTTCGCCGGCACGCCGGCACAGCCGGCAAACGGGGCCTGTGTATCGCGCCATTGCGGAACCTTTCTAAACGCGGCGCCGCTTTGGAGGGCGGCAACCGTTGTGCGGAATCGGAGTCATGTCACGGATGCTGGTGACGGTGAGGCCGGAGGTCTGCAGCGCGCGCACCGCGGGCTCGCGGCCGGCGCCCGGTCCACGGACGAACACCTCCACCTGCCGCAGGCCATGCTCCATGGCCTTGCGGGCGGCGGTTTCCGACACGCGCTGGGCGGAGAAGGCCGTGCCCTTGCGCGAGCCCTTGAAGCCCACCACGCCGCCGCTGCACCAGGAGAGCACGTTGCCCTCTGTGTCGGTCAGCGAGACGATGGTGTTGTTGAAGGTGGCGATGATAAATGCCTTGCCACGCGGAACGAACTTCCGCTCCTTCTTCCGTGTCCGAGTCCTGTTAGCGCGTGCCACTCCGTCCTCCTGCTCTGCTCATCTCCCGGCATTTCGCCGGCATCGCATCCATCGCTGACGAGGGGGGGCCGCGGCAAGGCGGCCGCCCCGCGGGTGCATTACTTCTTGGCGGCCACTCGGCGCTTACCGGCAACCGTCTTGCGGGCGCCGCGCTTGGTGCGGGCGTTCGTGCGGGTCCGTTGGCCGCGCACCGGCAGGCCGCGGCGGTGCCGCAGTCCCCGGTAGCTGCCGATGTCGATGAGGCGGCGGATGTTGTCGTTCACCTCGCGGCGCAAATCGCCTTCCACGACATACTCGCGGTCGATGATCTCGCGCACGCGGTTCAACTGTTCTTCCGTCAGCTCGCGCATCTTCGGGTTGCCCGTGATGTTGGCCCGCTGCACCACGCGCTTGGCGAGGGTGGGGCCAATGCCGTAGAGCAAGCGGAGAGAGTATTCCACCCGCTTGCCGTCCGGAAGCTCGACGCCTGCGACTCTTGCCATGTCAATCCGCCTTTGCCCCGCCGCGCGGGGTCCTCAACGCTTACTTGAACCGATACGTGATGCGACCTCGCGACAAGTCGTAGGGCGACAACTCCACCAACACGCGGTCGCCGGGCAGCACGCGGATGAAGTTCATCCGCATCTTGCCCGACACATGGGCCAGCACCTCATGTCCGTTCGCCAGCTCGACGCGAAACGTGGCGTTGGGCAACGCCTCGATCACCGTGGCCTCTACTTCGATCGACTCCTTTTTTGCCATGCGGCTTTCGGCTACACCTTTGTCGTGATGATGGGCTCACCGTCGGTCACGATGCAGGTGTGCTCGAAGTGGACGGACGGCTTGCCATCGGCCGTCACCACCGTCCAATCGTCCTTCAGCACCCGCGTCGCATCGCCGCCCAGGTTCACCATCGGCTCGATAGCCAAAGCCATTCCAGGCCGCAACAGCAAACCACGGCCCGCCGGTCCAAAGTTGGGCACCTGCGGGTCCTCGTGCAGCGCGCGGCCGATGCCGTGGCCCACGTATTCGCGCACGATGCCGTACTTGCCCCGGCGCAGTATCTCTTCCTCAATCGCATGCGAGATGTCGCCGATGCGGTTGCCCGTGCGCACCTTGGCGATGCCCGCCCACAGGCTGGCCTCGCCCGTTTCCAGCAGCCGCCGCAGCTCGTCCGGCACCTCGCCCACCTCCACGGTCACCGCCGAATCGCCATGGAACCCGCCGACGATCGCGCCGAGGTCCAAGCTCACCAGGTCGCCCGCCTTGATCACCTTCTCGCCCGGGATGCCGTGGACGATCTGGTCGTTCACCGAAATGCAGATGCTCGCCGGGAAGCCGCGATAGCCCTTGAACGCCGGCTTGCCTCCCAACGCGCGAATCTCCCGCTCGGCGACGACGTCGAGCTCCTTCGTTTTCATCCCAGGCGCGACGATGCCGCGCAGCTTCCGCAGCGTCAGGCCGACGATGCGACCTGCGTCGAGCATCAGGTCGATTTCGGCCTGGCTCTTAACGGTCACGCCGCCGCCCGCGCGCTTCAGCTCCGCGCCCAGGTCACCGATGGAGAGTTGCCCTGGTTTTTGCATTGGCGCTCGAAACAGCTATTCTACAGCCTTTTCGTCCGTTCGCGAAGCCCCCGTCACCGGCCCACCGCCCGCAGCAGCGCCGCCGTCACCGCTTCCACCGGCTGCTGGCCGTCGATTCGCACCAGCTTGCGCTGCTTTTCATAATAGCTAATCAGCGGCGCGGTTTGCCGGTCATAGGTTTCCAGCCGCGCGCGCACCACCTCCGGCTTGTCGTCCTCCCGCTGATACAGCGCGCCCCCGTCGCGGTCGCACACGCCCGCCTGCCTCGGCGGGTTCGTGACCTCGTGGTAGGCGGTCTGGCAGGCGCGGCAGATCCAGCGCCCGGCCAAGCGCCGCATCAACTCGTCCGTCTCCACCGCGATCAATGGCGCCTTGTGGATCGCCTGGCCTTTCGTCGCCAGGGCCTCGTCCAGCGCCTCGGCCTGCGGCACCGTGCGCGGGAACCCGTCGAGAATGTAGCCGCCCTTGGCATCCGGCTCGGCGATGCGCTCCAACACCATGTGTATCGTCACGTCGTCGGGCACCAGCTCACCGCGGTCCATGAAGATCTTCGCTAGCCTGCCCAGCTCGGTGCCCTCGCCCAAGTGCTTGCGGAAAAGGTCACCCGAGGCGATGTGCGCCACGCTCGCGCGGTCGGAAAGCACTTTCGCCTGCGTCCCCTTTCCCGCCCCTGGCGGGCCCAGCAGCACCACTCGCACCGTCCAATGTCTCCTGCGCGCCTCCCGCGCACGCTCCGCCTGCTTGGCGAGGTCTCGCGGGGCGCGGCCGTTGGAAGTTACCGCAAGAAGCCTTCGTAGTTCCGCATCAGCAACTGGGCCTCCAGCTGCCGCATCGTTTCGAGGGCGACGGACACGACAATGAGCAGGCTGGTGCTGCTCAGCTGCAACGCCTGCACGCCGGTGATCTCCGTGAAGATGAACGGCAGCACCGCGACGAGGCCCAGGAACAGCGCCCCGCCCCAGGTGATGCGGAGCATGACGCGGTTCAAATACTGTTGCGTCGGCGCGCCCGGACGGATGCCGGGGATGAAGCCGCCGTTCTTTTGCAGGTTCTCGGCCAGCTGCTGCTGCTGGAAGATGACCATGGTGTAGAAGAAGGTGAAGATGACCACCAGGAAGAACACCAGCAGCCAGTAGACGAACGACGTGGGCGAGAACGCCGTGTAGATGAACGACCAGAACGAGTTGACGATGCCGGCGCCGGAAGGGTTGTAGAAGAAGCCGGCGATGGTGCCCGGCAGGATCATGATGCTGAACGCGAAGATCAGCGGGATCATGCCGGCCGAGTTCACGCGGAGCGGCAGGTGCGTCGCGCCCGATTGGCGGTAGACGCGCCCGCCCCGGAACACGCTGCGCCCATATTGCACGGGAACGCGGCGCTGCGCCTCGTTGAAGATGACGATGAAGAACACGAGCAGCAAGCCGACGGCCGCGAGGATGAGCAGGCCGGCGGCGTTGTCGCGCGCCAGGAACCCCTGCCCCACCAGCGTCGGGAAGCCGGCGACGATGCCCGCGAAGATGATGATGGACAAACCGTTGCCGATGCCGCGCTCCGTCATCAGCTCGCCCAGCCAAATCAGGAACATGGTGCCGCCGACGAACGAGACGACGATGGTGAGCGTTTCCAGCGAGCCGTCGCCGACCAGGGTGATGGGGTGCGTGATGACGCCCGCCCGCGAGAACAACAGCAGCTGGCCGTAGCCCGACATGATGGCGATGGGCACGGTGATCCAATGCGTGATCTGGTTGATCCGCTGGCGGCCCGCCTCGCCCTCCTTCGACAACGCGGAGAGCGATGGGATGATCGGCGTGAGGATCTGCATCACGATGCTCGACGTGATGTAGGGGTAGACGCCGAGCGCCACGATGCTGAGGTTGCGGAGGCCGCCGCCGCTGAACAGGTCGAAGAAAGCGACGAGCTGGTTGCTCTGAAAAAGGACATCGAGGGCAGTCCGGTCGACGCCCGGCACCGGGATGTGCGCCATGAACCGGAAGACGATGAGGCAGCCCAGCACGAACAGGATCCGCGCGCGTACAGCCGGGGTGCGGAACGCGTCGATCATCGACTGGAGCAGGGCCGGCCGGCCGGGGCCTTGCCCTGGTCTCGCTTGCGCGGTAGGCGCGGCTCGCACGGCTTAGCCCTCCATGATAGCGCCGCCGGCGGCGGTCACCTTGGCACGGGCCGATTCGGACGTCTTGATGCCCTTGACCTGGAGCGCCCGGGACACGTCGCCCCGGCCCAGCAACTTGACCGGCTTCGAGGCGCTGCGCACGATCCGGTGCGCGGCCAGCACGGAGGGCGTGACTTCCTTCACGCTCTCCGGCAGCCGGGCGAGGGCTTCGAGGTTCACCTCTTGGTATTCTAAGCGAAAGATGCTGGTGAAGCCGCGCATCATGGGCAGGCCTTTCACCAGGCGGTTCTGGCCGCCCTCGAAGCTGGGGCGCACGCCGCCGCCGGTGCGGGCTTTTTGTCCCTTGCTGCCGCGCCCGGAGTAGGTGCCGGAGCCGGAGCTGTTGCCCCGGCCGACGCGCTTGCGCTCCTTCCGCGGGTGGGTCGAACGGATGTTGTGGGCCTGCATCGGCTACTTGCTCCCCTCGACCGCCTCGGAAACGGCCAACATGTGCTGCACCTTCGTCACCATGCCGCGCACGGTAGGCGAGTCCTCACGCTCGACGACTTGGTTCAGGCGCTTCAGGCCCAGCGCGCGCAGCGTTCGCCGCTGGTCCTCCGTGCGGCCGATGGCGCTCCGCACCCACTGAATTCGCAACTTGCTCATGACAGGTTATCCTTCGGCTGGCTTCTCGGCGGCGGGCGCCGGGG
>Ga0194132_10002875_pt1 | contig 31490 bp, 26 predicted proteins | sample TA2KigOf80mmetaG_FD_148612 | JGI IMG/M metagenome (GOLD analysis project Ga0194132, IMG submission 148612) | Freshwater microbial communities from Lake Tanganyika, Tanzania - TA2015054 Kigoma Offshore 80m | ecosystem: Environmental > Aquatic > Freshwater > Lake | place: Tanzania: Lake...
CAGATAGACCAAGAACTCCAGAGGCTGTGGGACATGGCTGACACTCAGCCCAGCAAGGGACGTTCGGTAACAGTTTCATCTGAGGCAACCAAGTCCCTTCGGTAACAGTTTCTATTGACGCAACACGCGGGCGGCGGCTTTGGAATCAGGGTCTTTCAAATCTCCAAAAGGGTCGAGTAAAAGTCATTGCGAGTCCTTCAGCCGAAGGACGAAGCAATCTCTACCTCATGGTGGGATTGCTTCGGGGCTTTGCCTGTCGCAATGACAACTAAAAGACTCTGGGTTTAGAATATGCCAATGAAATAGCTTTGCAACACTGGCAGGCAAAGTGGGCGGTTTCTCCATTTTGGAACATACTGCGGACACCGGCGTGCAGTCCTGGGGCGCATCTCTGGAAGAGGCCCTGGCCTGGCTGGCCAAAGGCATGTTCAGCCTGCTGGCGGACCCAGACACGGTGGAGGCCCGGCAATCGGTGGCGGTTTCCGTCAGCGCCAGAGACTCGGAATCCATGGCGGTGGACTGGCTCAACGAACTGCTGTACCGGCACGAAGCCGAGGGATTCCTGCTGAAGGACTGCCAGGTCATTCTGTCCGCGCCGGGACGGCTGGAGGCAGAGTGCCAGGGCGAATTCCTGGACCCGGCCCGGCACCAGATTTTGACCGTAATCAAGGCCGCCACCTACCACCAGGTGCAGGTGACAGCTGAGAATAACCAGTGGCGCATTCAGGTGGTTCTGGACGTATAGGAGTGCGGCGTGGCGTGGAAAGAAGTGCTCAGGAACCTGGGCGAGAATCGGTGGGAGCTGCCCCAGAGCTACAAAGAGGGCATGCGCGTTTCCGGCATAGTGTTTGCCGACGAGGCGCTGCTGGAACTGATTGCCGAGGACCAATGCCTGGAGCAGGTGGCCAACGTGGCCTTCTTGCCCGGCATTGTGGGCCACTCCTTAGCTATGCCGGACATCCACTGGGGGTACGGGTTCCCCATTGGCGGCGTGGCAGCCACCGACGTGGACCAGGGCGGCGTTGTTTCCCCGGGCGGAGTGGGCTTTGACATTAACTGCGGGGTGCGCTTGCTGCGCACCGGCCTGACCGCAGCGGAAGTGCGCCCCCAACTGCGCCAGCTGGTAACTACTTTGTTCCGGGAAGTGCCCACGGGGCTGGGCGGCCGCGGCGCCCGGCTCAAGCTGGATACCGCCGAAATTGACCAGGTGCTGCGCCAGGGCGCAGGCTGGGCCGTGAAGCAAGGGTATGGCATTCCCGAAGACCTGGATGTGACGGAAGAGGGCGGCTGCATGGCCAGCGCCGACCCCGATGCGGTGGGGGAGCGGCCCAAGACCCGCGGCGGACCGCAGCTGGGCACCGTGGGCTCCGGGAACCACTTCCTGGAAGTGCAAGCAGTGGACGCAATCCTTGATCCGGCGGCGGCCGGGGTCATGGGGATAAACCAGCCAGGGCAGGTGGTGGTGCTCATTCATTGCGGCTCCCGCGGCCTGGGCCACCAGGTGTGCACCGACTATCTCAAGATGGTTGAAGCGGCCAGCGACCGCTACGGCATCAAACTGCCCGACCGGCAACTGGCGGCGGTGCCGGTGAACTCCCCGGAAGGGCAAAGCTACCTGGCGGCCATGCAGGCGGCGGCTAACTTTGCCTGGGCCAACCGCCAATGCCTGGCCCACTGGACTCGCCTGGTGTTTGAGCAGGTATTTGGCCGCTCATGGCAGGAATTGGGCATGCGCCAGGTGTATGACGTGAGCCATAACATGGCCAAGCTGGAGGAGCATGTGGTGGAGGGGCGCAAAATGAACCTGTGCGTCCACCGCAAGGGGGCCACCAGGGCTTTTCCCGCCGGGAGGCCGGAGCTGCCGGAACGCTACCGGCACATTGGCCAGCCGGTGCTGATTCCAGGAGACATGGGCCGGTATTCCTTTCTGGCGGTGGCGGGGGCCAAGGCCCTGGAGCGTTCCTTTGGCTCCACCTGCCACGGCGCGGGGCGGGCCAAAAGCCGGGCCGGAGCCAAAAAGCTGCTGAAGGGCCACGACCTGCAGAAAGAGCTTGAGGAGCAGGGCATTATTGCCATGGCCCATAGCTGGTCATCCCTGGCGGAGGAAGCGCCCCTGGCTTACAAAGACGTGGCCGACGTGATGCGGGCGGCGGACGAAGCGGGCCTGAGCCGCCCGGTGGCCCGCCTGCGGCCTATGGGAGTGATAAAGGGTAACAAAGTGTCAAGAATGATGTATGGGCGAACGGCCGTTCGCCCATACGCAGACAGGAACGGGCGGAGACCCTCTAGGGCAGGGCCTGTATCTGGCCTGCCGGTCCGGCAAGGATTTCGCCCACCACCGCCGAGCCTTTTACGCCCTCTGACTCCAGTTCGGCCAGCAGCCGGTCAGCGTTGGACCGGGCCACGGAAATCAGCAGCCCGCCAGAGGTCTGGGCGTCGCACAGCAACAGCTGCTCCCGCTCCCTCAGGCCGGCGTGCCACTGTACGGTGTCAGCCACACCCTGCAGGTTGCGATGGGTGCCTCCTGGGGCCACACCCTGGTCCAGCAACTCCCAAACACCGGGCAGCACGGGCACTTTGCCGAGGCTGACCTTGGCTGCCACCTTGCTGCCCCGCACCATGGAGCGCAGATGGCCCATCAGGCCAAAGCCGGTAATATCGGTGCAGGAGTGGGGGCCAACCCGCATCATGGCTTCGGAAGCGGCGCGGTTCAGGTTGGACATGGCTTCCACCGCCCCTTGCAGCACTTCTTTAGACACCCTGCGCTGCTTGCCCGCGGTGGTGATGATGCCGGTGCCCAGGGGCTTGGTCAGCACCAGCACGTCGCCTGGACGGGCGCCCGCGTTGGTGACTTGCTTGCCTGGCTCCACCAGTCCCACCACAGACAGGCCGTACTTAGGCTCTGGGTCATCTACAGTGTGGCCGCCCACGATGAGGCAGCCTGCTTCAGCAGCTTTGGCGTAACCGCCCCGCAGCACCTCGCCCAGCACCGCCTTATCCAGAGAGGCGGGGAATCCCACGATATTCAGCGCCAAAAGGGGCTTGCCGCCCATGGCATAGACATCGCTTAAAGAGTTGGCGGCGGCAATGGCCCCAAACTCGAAGGGATCGTCGGTAATGGGCGGGAAAAAGTCCACTGTCAGGACCAGCGCCGTGTGGTCGTTCAGACGATACACTGCGGCGTCGTCCCCAGTTTCAATACCCACCAGCAAGTCTGGGTGGGTCATGGCGGGCAGCCGGCTCAGGACCTGAACCAGGTCCTCAATACTGAGCTTGGCGGCTCAACCGGCGCAGTGGGACATTTCGGTTAGGCGAAGTTCCTTGCTTTGCATCCTGCTTGGCCTTTCCCTGCGGGCAATGCCCGCTGTGGCGATAGCTTCATAGTACCACATGGGGGAAAGGGACAGTAGGGGTGCAGGGCACATTGAAAAGGGCGGCCCTTGCGGACCGCCCCTGCTAGCCATTTGGCGTATTACGGAGTCTGGTCAGTCAGCGAAACCGAACCAGCGCCCAGCTTTTTTGCGGCTAAGGGTGGGGTCTTCCGCCGTGGGGTCAGCCTGAGGCTCACCAGCTGCCCCCGGGACCACGGGCTGCTGGGAGAGCGCCTCAGCCACCGGCGAGGGGGACTGGGACTCAGCCACTGCCGCTGGCTCTGCCGGGTTCAGCGGCTCCTCTACCGGGCTGGACTCGTCCACATCATCCTGGACATCCTGGGCCGCTGGCTTTACCTGGACAGCGGGCGCGGGACGGGACTGGGATGCCCCAGCCACCGGCGTGACCGGGCTGGCCGAGGATACCGTAGAGGTAAGCAAACCGTTGACCTGCTGGCGGAGCCTGCCCAACACGTCGCTGGACTCAGACTTGAGCCTGGCAGCTTCAGTATAAAGGCGCTGGGCTTCCAATTCGTCCCGGGCGGCAGTGCGGGCTGCCTCAGCCTCGGCCAGAATACGCTGGGCCTCCTCAGAAGCCTGCTGCTTGTATTCCGCAGCCTGGGACTCCTTGGCGGCGCGGGCCTGGTCAAGGATTTCCTGGGACTGCTGCTGGGCCTCGGTCACGGCTGCCACAGCCTTCTCCCGAAAACCCTCCGCTTCGGCGCGCAGAGCTTTGGCAGCCTCCAGTTCCTGCTGGGCCTCTTGCCGCTTCTGCTCTGATTCCGCCTCCAGGAACTTGGCCCGCTCCAGCGCCTTTTCACCGTCTTCAATGAGCTTCTGGCACACCTCGCGAGTGGAATCCAGAATCTCATTGGGAATGCGCTGGTACTCGGACTCCGCCTGGCTGCGCGCGCTTCTGGGCTGGTCAGGGGCCGCTCCGGCGGGCTGCTCCTGGCCAGGCTGGGCTGTATCTGCTTCCTGCTCAGCGCTGGCCGGGCTCACCGCAACAGCCGCGGCCTGGCTGGATTGTTCGCTGGAGACCGATTCAAATTCCTGGTCGAGGTCCAACACTGCTTGATCTCCTCTGCTTGAAAAGTAGCCAGCGTGGCTGGCCGCCGCATCAGGGTTCAGTAACCGCTGGCGCTGGAACCTGCCTGGACTGGCACGGCCACGGGTTCTGTGGCAAAGCTGTAACCAATGCCGCGCCGGGTCAGTATGTAGCGGGGCCGCTTGGGATCGTCACCCAGTTTTTGCCGCAGGCGGCCAATGGTCACGTGGAGCAAGTGGGACTCGCCCAGGTATTCTTCACCCCAGATCCGCTCCAATATCTGGTCCCGGGTGACAATACGCCCGGCGTTGCGCGCCAGGTAGCACAGCAGGCGGTACTCGGTGCTGGACAGGAGCACCTCTTCCCCCCGCTTAGAAATGCGGTTCTTGGCGTAGTCCACCACCAGGTCTCCGCACTGGAAACTGGGAGAAGTTGCCTCCGCGCCGGAACTGGACCGGCGCAGGGCAGCCTTAACACGGGCGGCCAGCTCACTGGCCAGAAAGGGCTTGGTTATGTAGTCGTCTGCGCCAAACTCCAGCCCGCGCACCTTGTCTTTATTAATATCGCGGGCGGTTACCATGATTACCGGCACCTGGGAAAACTCGCGGATGCGTTGGCAAGTGGTAAAGCCATCCATCCCAGGCAGGCCAATGTCCAGCAACACCAGGGAGGGATTGGTCTCCGCCAGTATCTCCAGGGCTTCTTCGCCGCTTTGAGACAAAGTAACGGAGTACCCTTCTTTTTCCAGGGTCAACTGCTCAAGGCGGAGCATCCGGGAATCATCTTCCACCACCAGGACGCAAGCATTCTTACGCACCATCGCCGTACCATCACTTTTCAGTTCGCCTGGCCACCAGGCGTGAGTCCTGAGACATTAAATTGACTGTATCCCAGGCCCTGGTTAAGTTCAAACGCTGGAAAGCTGGAAACCGTCAAGTATTGGTGTGGCTTTGGTTTAACGCCCAATCCGCAGGTTTTGCATGTGAAAATGACTTGGCCGCGACACAGCCGTGCCTTTTGTGACGCGGCTGTGCCTTTTGGGAGCATCCCTGGGATGCCTCTGTGACATTGGATGGTAACAATGGGTCATGGTTTTGGTAACTATGTGGTGAACCTGGGTGAAAGCCCGGTGTCGAACCGGAGGACTCCAGGGCGCCACGCGGCAATGGTCCGCAGGGAGAGAGGATTTCCTTAATGGCGCCGGAGCATTTGGTACAGAGCAACGGAGCAGTCGCAGGAGATGCCGCCAGCCCCAGGCGGCAAAGGGATTCTATTCTGCTGGTGGAAGACGACAACCGGTTGATGCGCCTGGAACGTTTCATTTTAGAAGAGGAAGGACACCCGGTGGTGGCGGTGGCCAGTGGGGAGGAAGCTCTGCAATATCTGGCCAGCTCCCGTCCCGCCCTGGTCTTGCTGGACATTGGCCTGCCTGGGATGGACGGTTTCACCACTTGCCAACGCATCCGCGAGATTTCCGAGGTGCCCATCATCCTGGTCACTAGCCGGGATGTGGCGGTGGGCAAAGTTCAAGGGCTGGAGATGGGGGCAGACGACTACATCACCAAGCCCTTTCTGCCTGAAGAACTGGCCGCCCGCGTAATGGCGGCGCTCCGGCGCTCCCGGCTGGGCTACGGAGCGACGCTGGGAGACGAAGACGAGCCGGGAGAAGAAGTGGAGACTGGGGTAAGTGACGCCGCCGCCGCTGGACAACAGTCTGCCGATGCCGAAACATACGAAGGCGTAGTGCGCGTGAGCCTGGAGGCGGCCGCCTCCCTGCGCCAGGTGATGCTGTTTGTGGGCCAGCTGCGGCAGAACCCCCAGTTCCGGCTGCTGCGCCTGGCGGCCAACCAGTCCTCCAAAAATGGAATGGATATTTGGCTGAGCCTGCGCCAGCCGGTGGCCCTGAAAAAGGTCCTGACGGAGATGGGGGATGTGTCCCAAGTCACCGCCAGCCAGGAACCCGAAAAAGCCGGCGGCGAAAGGCGCCTGACAGTTTTGCTGAAACAGTAATTCCCGGGCCCGGCGCAAGTCAGCGTTTACCCAGGAAAATCCGGAGAGGCAGGAGTCCCAATGGTGCAAGAAGAACACCCGGAGATTAGCCAGGAAAAGGGCGCCAGCAATGCAGCCCCAGCCGCCCCTGTGGCGCTGGAAGAGCCGGAGGACCCCTTAATCAGCGCGGCTGCCGGGCCGCTGGTCATTGAAGGGCCGGGCGCCTCGGGCTCACCCTATGGCCGGGGCAGCACTTTCTCCCTGGCCCAGATGCTGGTGGAAACCGGCATTCTTTCTGCCGACCAGATTGCCAAGGCGCAGGACACGGCCCGCAGGGAGAAGCAGTCCCTGGGCCGCATTCTGGTGCGCGACGGCCTGGTGCTGTCCCGCGACCTGGCAATGCTAATCACCCTGCACATGGGCCTGACCATGGTGGACTTGCGCAGCCAGTCCATTGAACGGCAGGCTGTATTGCTGCTGCCGGAAGAGGTGGCCCGCAAGTACCTGGTGCTGCCGGTGAAAAGGACCGGCGACCGCCTGGCCGTGGCCATGACCGACCCTACCGACTTGCAGTTGCTGCAAGACCTGGCGGCCCGCACCGGATGCAGCATTGAACCGCTGATAACCACGCCGGAAGACATCCTGGAGCACGTTGACCTCTCCTACCGCCTGTCCCAGCCCTTGGCCCTGGCCAACAATGTGGAGACCAAGAAGCCCGGGGAGCGGGTGACCGCCGGCCTGTTGAAGGAAGCCCTGCCCGCAGAAGTAATTGTGATGCTGCTGGTGCAGGCAGTGCAGGACCGCGCTTCCGACATTCACATTGAGCCTACGGAGAACCGCTTGCGGGTCCGCTTCCGCATAGACGGCATCCTCCATGAAATTTTGAACCTGCCCATTGAGATGCACCCGGCCCTCATCTCCCGTATCAAAATTATGTGCGGCATGAACATCGCCGAGCGCCGCCGGCCCCAGGACGGCCAGCTTAACTTTGAAACCCAGAACCGCAAGGTGGACGTACGCGTGGCAGTAAGCAGCACGGTAAACGGCGAGATGTCGGTGCTGCGGTTGCTGGACAATAAGAAGTTCACCTTGCTCACCCTGGACCAGTTGGGCTTTCGCGGCGAAGCATTGGAGCGCTACCGCAAAATACTGCGCCTGCCCTACGGGATGGTGATTGTCTGCGGCCCCACTGGCGCGGGCAAGAGCACTACCCTGTACGCCTCTATCCTGCAAATGGACCGGGCGGAGAACAAGGTAATCTCTATTGAGGACCCGGTGGAGTACCGGATTTCCGACACGAACCAGATGCAGGTGCACGCCGAAGCCGGCATTACCTTTGCCACCCAGCTCCGCAGCATCTTGCGGCTTGACCCGGACGTGATTCTGGTGGGCGAAATACGCGACCAGGAAACGGCGGCTATTGCTACCCAGGCAGCTCTTACAGGCCACTTGGTGCTCACTTCCTTGCACGCCAACGACTCGGTTTCAGGCCTGCTGCGGTTGCGTGACCTGGGTGTGGCTCCCTACTTGATTGCATCATCGGTAGCAGGCATTGTGGCCCAGCGCATGGTCCGCATGACTTGTTCCACGTGCAAGACCCTTACCCAGCGCCCCCTGGCGGAGCAAAAGGCCTACTCCTCAGAAATGGATGGAGAAGTCCAGGAGCGCTTCCTGTACGGTTCTGGCTGCAACGCCTGCGCCCACACCGGCTACCTGGGCCGGGTAGGTGTGTATGAACTGCTCGTAATGAGCGACACCATGCGCCAGCTATTCCTGGCCGATGCGCCCAGGCACCAGCTCTGGCAACAGGCGTTGAGCGAAGGCACCATCCCGCTGCGCCGGGACGGAATGATGAAGGTGCAATCCGGCGCCACCACTCCTTACGAAGTAATGCGCGTTTTGTTCAGTCTGGATCAATAGAGGTTAATCATGCGCTTCCGTTATGTCGCATACAGTCTGCCCAAGGGAGTAGTCAAGGGGAGCGTCCAGGCCGAAGACTCCACGCAAGCCTGGGATAACCTGGCCCAGCAGGGCTTTAAGGTGCTGAAGCTAAAGTCCTCATGGCAGCCGCCGACGCTGGAGCAACTTTTCCCCTCGTTCTTCAAGGTCCGGGCTGGAGAACTGGTGCGGTTCACCCGCCAGCTGTCCATCATGGTGCGCGGCGGCGGCAGCTTGCAGCGCGCCCTGGAACTGCTCCAACTAGAATGCAGCAACCAGGTGCTGCGCCGCATCTTGGTCTCCATACGGCGCACGGTGGACGAAGGGGGAAGCCTTTCTTCCGCCCTGGGGCAACATGCGGCGGTGTTCAGCCCCCGTTTTGTGAGCGTAGTGGGTGCGGGGGAGTACACCGGCCGGCTGTCATCTTCCCTGGGTCAAATGGCTGACATTCTGGAGCGGGAACACGAAGCCAAGCAGCGGGCCAAGCGCACCATGATGATGCCCATGTTCACCATTGGCGCATCGGCGTTGATGCTGGTGCTTATGCTCACTGTGCTGCTGCCCCCCCTGCTGAGCACCTTTGAGCGCATGGGAGCCAACATGCCCCTGGTGACCCGGCTGGCAGTAGCCATGGTCAACGGAGTCCGCGGGGACCTGACCACGGTGCTGGGCGCGCTGGCTGCCCTGGTAGTGGGGTTCCTCGTGATAAAGAAGATCCCGTCCCTACACACCAAGATGCACGGTCTTCAGGCGCGTTTGCCCATCTGGGGGCCTATTGTCATATCCAAAGAACTCTCCGTATTTTCCCGCACCGTGGGAATGCTGGTGGAAGCAGGTGTGTCCCTGGCCCAAGCCCTTCCCCTGGCCATTGGCGGAACCAAGAACGTGGCCATTAAACGGGCCTTTCAGGCAGGGGAGGAAACCCTGGTCAGCGGCCATGGTCTTACCACCGGATTCCGGGAGCATACGGTGCTGCCCAAGATGTGGGTAGAGCTGGTGATGATTGGGGAAGAAAGCAACACCCTGGGCAAGACCATGAACGACCTGGCAGAGGCCTATCAGAAAGAAATGGAGGGCCGGCTGGGCAGCCTGCTGGCGCTGCTGGAACCAGTGTCCACCATGACGGTGGGCGGGGTGGTGCTGTTCATGGCTTTGTCCATGTTCCTGCCGCTTTACTCCGGCCTCAACACTTTGCGCCCGTAGCGGTAAATTCCACAAGTTAGGTTGAAGGTGTCCTGTGCGGAAGAATTTAGGCGACCTCAAGAAGTATTTTGGCCGGGTGAAGCCGTGGGCGGCCATGGCCGCCGCCCTCACCTTGCTGCTGGTAGCGTATTACGGCTTCCAGGGGGCGCGGTATCTAAAGTCCTCTGAACAAGAGACCATGCTAGTGTCGGAACGCAGCAAGCTGCTAGGCGAGCTCAAGCGTCAGCCCAACCCGGAGGAAGTTATAGCAGCGGAGTTGCAGACGGCAAAGGACACCTTGGCCCAATACCAGGCGCTATTCAATTATCCCGAAAGCGACGACTTGATAAACGTTGTGGTGGCTACCGCCCGGGAACATGGCCTGAGTCTGACCTCGGTGTCTGGCGCTGACCGGGAACCATTTCCTTTGGATGGCATTGAATACCATACTCAAGGCATGACCATGAATATTGAAGGGGACCTGGACGGAATCTACAGTTTCCTTACTGACCTGCACCAGAAAACCCAGATGGTGGAAGTGTCCACCATTCGTCTGGCCCGCGGCGGCGGGGATGAAGTGGTGGCGAACGCCCAGCTTAAGTACTACCTGACTCCCAAGCCGCTGGATGCCGCGTCCCAGGCCCAGACCGCTGCCTCCAGCAAGAGCGGCTCTGCCCAGAAGCCCGCCAAGCCTGGATCAAAGACCAAGTCAGATTCCAAGTAACGGGGTTGTCCGCCCCTAGTATTTCAATACAGCGACAGAGCAGAGGTATTATGCCCGGAGTGGAAGACCCCAACAAGGAACTAGCGCCCGAATCCCTGGACGCCGCCGGGGCCAACGAGGCCACGCGGAGCATCAGAGAGCGCCAGGAACGGGACTATCACCGTTATGTTAAGGCGTACCGGGACTACCACGAACATTCGGAGACCTCCCGCGACTGGCTGGTGGGCGGTGTCCGCATCCGGGCTTCTGATGCCGCATGCGCCCATTGCGCTAGTGCAGCCAGCCGGATTTATGACGCAGATTCGCTTCCCCGTTTGCCCCTAGCCACATGCGAAGGAGACGGCGAAGGATTCTGCGATTGCGGATACGTGGTGGTGCTCAGCCGCTCCTCTGCCGTCGCCATGCCTGTTACCGCCATTGAAGTTGCTCCCCAGCTCCAAACTGCCACGGGCGGCGTCAGCGTAATACCTGGCATCTGCACCACTTGTGGTTCAGTGCTGTCCAGCGAATCCGCAGCTTGTAAGGTATGCAGCGGAGCCAGCCAGGCCTCTGCGGCCCAAGGGCTGCCCGCGGAAAGGCCGTCACTTCAGGGAACTGCCTTGGCGGAACAATCTGCTGGCAGAGGCAACTGGCTGCAACAACTGCTCAAGCATGGCAAGCCGGCAGTACCGGCAGGAGCGCCGGGGGCCAAGGGCGCCAGCGGTATGGAAGCGCTCCGCACCGCCAGCCGGGTGCGAATAAAGAACCGCCAGTGGGCCCGGCCGTTGCTGAAACCAATGGAACGGGCTGCTTACAAGCTGACCAAGCGATGGCACCGCCGCACCATTACCGTCAGTACAGAAAATGGCATTATCCGGGCGGTGGCGTTCAAGGGCCGCGACGTTGTTGCCTGGGGCTGCACCAAGTCTCAGGAAGAACCGGAACTGGCTAATAAACGGTGGTTTCCGCCGCAGAACGGGACCTGGCGGCCCTGGTGGAAATGCTGGACCAGATGGATGTCCGCAGAGGCAAGCCTGGGCAGGGACTACCCCGCCACATGGCTTCCTTGCAAAAGGTGTTGGAACTCCTGAACCTCCGGCGCACCCGGGTGGTGATGGACTTCCCCCTATTTGCCACTATGATGCGCCATCTGCAACTGCCCAAAGTGGGCGGGGCCTACCTGGAGCCAATGGTCATTTCCGAAGTGGTGGAAAGCATCCCCTTTAGCAAGGAGGAGGTGGATGTAGCCTGGCACGTTCGGAAACACGGCGGCGCACTTAACGTATTTGCCATAGCGGTGCCCAAGGACCGCCAGGATGGCCAGGTCAAGTTAATGCGCGCGGCAGGCATGACCCCCATGGCGGGATATGCCAAGGGCGAGGCATTGTCCTTCGCCGCCGGTGCGCCAGACGCCATAGTGGTCAACCTGGAATCCAGCCATGCCTCGGTGGTCCTGGTGCTGGGCCATATGCCTCAAGTTGTGCACCAGGTGGACTTCTCCCAAGATGAGAGAGGCGCCCAGGCCCGGCTGGAAGTCCTGGCCAGGGCGGTGGACCAGGTAACCAGTTATTCTCAGACCATCGGGTTCCGGGAAGATGCCGGAGCCTGGCCGTTGGTGCTTACCGGCGAGGTCACCGACGCTTTATCCGCCGCCCTGCCAAAACTGTGCCAGCGGCCCACTGTAGACTTTGCACCAGAAATCAATTTCCCCAAGAACTTTCAGCCGGCCCTCTACTCCATCAACCTGGGTCTGTTCCTGGCGTACCAGTCCCGCCAAAAGGACCAGGAGCATGCAATTCACGGACGGCGGGTGTCCCTTAACCTGCTGGCGCAGCGCCACATGCCGCTGACGGTGCCCGTGGCCCCGGTGGCGGTTTTCATCACATTGTTGCTGCTCTGGCTGCATCCCTACGATGTAACTGCCCATGTAAAAACCCAAGTAGCCGACACCGCCAACCTTGCCACCAATGTGGGCAACCTAAGGAAGTTGGTCTTCACGCTGCGTGCCGACCTGGCCCAAGAGAAGGCAATCCAGGCGCAGATTGTCGGGCTGCAGGGGGAGTCAAAACTGCTGCACCAGAGGCTGGATGACCTGGATGGACAGATGGATACCTTGCTGGACCGGATGCAGGCCATTACCCACACTGCACGGCCGGAGCACCTGGTATTGCAAAGCGTGAGCCAGCGGGCCGACGGCTTCATAGTAGTGGGGACTGCATCCAATTACACCACCGTGCTGGACTACGCAAACAACCTGCGGCAATCTGGCCTGTTCACCAGTTCCCGGGTGGTGAGGATAGAAGGTAAGGAGGACTTGATGGACCCGGCTAACTCCTTTGTTTCGTTCCAGGTGGAAACCAAAGTGCCGATGACTAGCGATGCACCAAGCCTACGCAAAAAGTAACCAATTGCACTGAAAACTGCAACGCCCCTGGCCAGGTGGTTAAAGGCCGGGGGCGTTGCTTTGCCTGAATTGCCCAGGCTGGGTCTGCTATAATTAACACTGTCGCTCATGGCCTCTGCCCGGCGGAAATGCAAGCATTTGGGTCGCTGATGGCAACAGAGGCGCCCGCACGTCCGTCCCAGTAGCTCAGTCTGGATAGAGCAGCTGCCTTCTAAGCAGCGGGTCGCAGGTTCGAATCCTGCCTGGGACGCCAGCTTTAATCCCCGCTAAAAAGCTACGCTGGATACGGCTACCCCAGACCGTGCAGCGGAAAAATTTCCTGCTTGATGGCGGCCACCGTTTCTTCTGCATAGTTGCGGGCGTCTTGCGCCACATGAGCCGGTATTTCCGGCCTGGCGGTGTCCCGCAGACGCCGCAGCCCTTGCTGCTTCAAGACCCCTTCGGGCAGCTCATCAGGCCACTGGGTGTCTAGCATGACGCCATAGGCCAGCGTCCAGCATCGGGCCACTGCGCCCAGGTCGTAGCCCCCGCCGCCCAGGGCCAGCCAGGGAACGCCCAGCCGGGATAACTCACTCACCGCAGCAATGTAGCCCTGGGATGTGAGTTGCAGGTGGGTCAGGGGGTCGCTGTGGTAGCTGTCAATGCCCAACTGGGTCACCAGCACATCCGGGGCGAAAGCTCGCAGCAGGGGCGGCACCACTTCCATGAAAGCCCACAAATAGAGTTCGTCGCCGGTATATGGGTACAGGGGTATGTTAACCGAGTAACCCCGGCCCGCCCCCAGGCCCAGTTCCGTAACGAACCCGGTGCCAGGGAACAGGTACCGGCCTGACTCGTGGATGGAAATGGTCAACACCCGCGGATCATCATAAAAGGCGTGCTGCACGCCGTCGCCGTGGTGGGCGTCAATGTCCACGTAAGCCACCCGCAGGCCCTGGGCCACCAGGTGATTGATGGCGATGGCCGGGTCGTTGAACACGCAAAAGCCGGAGGCGTGGTCCGGTTCGGCGTGGTGCAAGCCGCCGGAAATGTTGAAGGCCACATCCACCTGGCGGCGGGCCACCAGGTCCGCGGCCACCAGAGTTGCGCCGGTGCCCAGAGAGGCGGCATCAAACATTCCTGGGAAGATGGGGTTGTCCCCCTGGGCGCTGAAATTGAAGCGCCGGGGGTCGTAGCCGCTCAAACCCATGCTGAAGCTGCGCACCGCCGAGATGTACTCGGGCGTGTGCAGCAGACGCAGTTCTTCCTCAGTGGCCGGGCGCGGCGTCACCAGCAGGGAGTTGTCCCGGTCGAAGGCGCCGTAACCCTGGAGCAGATCATAAGTGTAGCGCAGGCGCACCGGGCGCATGGGGTGGTCGCTGCGCAGGACGTGCCGGGACAGGGAGTCATCGTAAACAAAAGCGGCTTTGGTCATCTGCAGAGCCTATTGGAAGCCGCCATGATTATCTCCAACCGCTCATGGTGAGCCCGTCGAACCATGAGCGCACCGGTATCCTTCCTTCGACAAGCTCAGGACGAGCGGAATGGACAAGGGCTTTGGACATCAGGCAATCCTCAGGCAGGCCCGGTCCAGCTTGGACATCATGTGCACCCAGTGGGTGCCCCGCCAGTAAAGGCGCTGGCACTGGCCGCATTCCATGAACTGGGTCTGGGTCTGGTAAACGTAAGGCGGCAAGCGGTGGGCTACATCCTCTTTTGCCACCAAATCTAGCGTGACGTTGCAGCGCACGCAGCGCGAAAAGCCGCCGTCCAGGTTAAGTTGCAGGTCACGCACCACTTGCTGGAGCTGACCAGCCAGGTCGGTGGAGACCAGCCACACCACTTTGAGCTGGCCCAAGCGCGCCGCCCGGCGCTGCACAATGCCCTGGTCACGGGTCAGCAGCACCCGGTTTTCCAGCAAGGCCAGGCGCACCAGTTGATTATCGCCCGCTTCCTCGGGGAAAAGGGTGTCATAGCCCATGGCGCGCAGCCATTTGGCCAGCCGCCCCACATTAAGATCCACTATAAACTTGGGTTCCATATTCCCAAGTTACACGATGGAAGCCGGGGCCGCAAGATTGTGGGATGGGTTTTACCCAGAGCAATATCACCTCATATCTGAATCCCATGAGCAGCGAGACGAGGGTGAAACTCTTTATTGGCGAAATCCCCCCAACCCCCCTTTATGAAAGGGGGGCCAAGGGGGATTTTCGGCTGTGCACGAATAAGCTGCAATTGCCCTGGCGGGTTCCACCTCCACCATGCGGAATCCCATCTGCTGGCCAAAGTGATAGGCTACACTGTAGCGGACTGCTTCGGGGTCCGGCGCATGGCCCAGCGCCTGAAGCATGGAGGCGACGCCCCGGTCTTGAATGCCGCAGGGGACAATGTGCTGAAACCAGGCCAGGCCGGTGGTTATGTTAAGGGCAAAGCCGTGATAGGCCACGCCGCGACTGATTTTCACGCCAATAGCGGCAATCTTGGCCCCGTCCACCCACACGCCGGTGAGACCGGCTATCAAGCCGCCCTGGATGCCGAAGTCCGCCAGGCTGTGGATGATGACTTGCTCCAGGGTGCGGACGTACTTGAGGGGGCCGCCCCAGTCCCGCAGGTTGACCACCGGGTAGGCCACCAGTTGGCCGGGCCCGTGAAATGTCACCTGGCCGCCCCGGTCCGTTTCCACCACCGATGCGCCCAGGCACGCCAACTGCTCGGTAGTCAGGCGGAGATGCTCCGGGGGGCTGAGACGGCCTTTGGTAAAAACCGGCGGGTGCTCCAGCAGGTGCAGGGTGTTGGGCTGGCGGCCATCCCGCACCGCGTCCGCCGCCTGCACCTGCATATCCCAGGCGCGTCGGTAGTCCACCACGCCCAGGTTGATTATCTGGCAGAGGGAGCGGGCAGGCACGGCATCAGTAAAGGGCGGTGTTGGGGCCAACGGCCTCCAGGCGGTGTTTAACAGCCTGAAGGAAGGCCCCCGACTCGGCGCCGTCGTTGATGCGGTGGTCAAAGGAGAGGCACAGGTTCATCATGGAACGAATAGCGATGGCATCGTCCCGCACCACTGGCCGTTTCTGGATGACCTCGGTGGTGAGAATGGCCGCCTGGGGGTAGTTGATGATGGGTTTGGACACCACCGAACCCAGAGCGCCGGTGTTGTTCAAAGTAAAGGTGCCGCCGTGGACGTCCGCCAGGGTGAGCTTGTTCTGGCGCGCCCGCTGGGTCAAGTCATGCACGGCGTGGGCCAGCCCAGCAATGCTCAGGCGGTCGGCGTCGGGCACCACCGGCACCACCAGGCCCTGGGGCGCCGCCACGGCAATGCCCAGGTTGACGCGCTTTTTCAGCACAATCTTGTCACCGCCCCAGGAGGCGTTCAGCGCGGGGTGCTCTCGCAGGGCCGCGGCCACCGCCTTCAGGACGAAGGGCAGATAAGTCAGGGGCACGCCCTCCCGGGACTCAAAGGCAGCCCGGACCTGGCCCCGCAGGTTAACCAGGCTGGTAACGTCTACCTCCACCACGCTCCAAGCGTGGGGGATCTGGCTGGCGCTGCGGGTCATGGCTTCGGCAATCATGCGCCGCACCGGCGTCAGGGCCAGGTATTCTTCATCAGCAGCGGCTGCTGAAGGCTGGCCGGCAGCAGGGGCGGCCCTGGGCTGGGGCGGCGCGGCCTGGGGCGCGGGAGGGGCAGCAGCGGGCGGGCCAGCCTCCAAATACTTGAGCACGTCGTCGCGGGTGATGCGGCCCCCCAGCCCAGTGCCGCGGACCTGGGTCAAGTCTATGCCGTGCTCCTGGGCTAAACGGCGCACCGCGGGAGACAGGCGGGCGTGGGAGGCTTCCGATGGCGCAGAGGCCGCGGGAGCAGGGGTCTCCGCCGTGGGTTCCTCACCAGGGCCGCCGCCGGTGGGGCCTACCGGACGGACTTCTTTTACCAGGTAGCTGGCGTGCACTCCCGGAGCCTCGGCAGCGGGGGGAGGAGGCGCGGCAGGGCGGGGAGCACCCAGGGGAGGTTGCGCCGCGGCGGGCGGCGGAGTGGCAGGGGCAGCGCCCCCGGCCGGTATGTCGGCGCTGTCCACTTCGGCGATGGGCGCGCCCATGGGTACAATCTGGCCTTCCTGGGCCAGGATGCGCAGCAGCGACCCGGCCACGGGGGAAGGCAGCTCCATAGTCACTTTGTCGGTGACAATCTCCACCAGCGGCTCAAACCGGGCGATTTTATCGCCGGGGCGTTTGAGCCACTTGCCAATGGTGCCTTCCACCACCGATTCGCCAACCTGGGGGAGGGTAACGGTTACTGGCACTGGGGCACCGCCTGCCTTTGATATGCCATTTGCATAGTGCAACTCATGGTTCGACAGGCTCATCCTTCAGCCGAAGGACTAACCATGAGCGGTCAAGAACCGCTCGCCCTGAGCCTGTCGAAGGGCATAGGAATAAAGAGTCATGGCCTGCCAGCACACACTTAATAGACCGCCAGGGCGCGCAGGGCCGTGGCAATTTTCTCGGTGTTGGGCATATAGGCCTCTTCCAAGGTCAGGGCAAAGGGCATGGTGGGTACGTCCGGCCCGCACAAGCGGGCGATGGGGGCATCCAGGTAGTGAAAGGCTTCGTCAGCGGCCAGGGCGGCAATCTCAGCTCCCACACCGCCGGTGATGTTGTCCTCGTGGACAATGAGCAGCTTGCCGGTCTTTTTCACCGAGTCCAGCACCGAGGCCCGGTCCAGGGGCTTGAGGGTGCGCAGGTCCACCACCTCGGCCTCGATGCCCTCCCCAGACAGGGCCTGGGCCGCCTCCAGGCAGTAATGCAGCATGAGGCCATAGCTGACCACGGTGACGTGGCGGCCTGGACGTTTGACTTCCGCCTTGCCGATGGGCACGGTGTAGTCCCCGTCCGGCACTTCACCCCGCACCAGCCGGTAAGTCTTTTTGTGCTCCAGAAAGACCACGGGGTTGTTGTCCCGCAAAGCCGCCTTGAGCAGGCCCTTGGCGTCGTAAGGCGTGGAGGGGGTGATGACCTTCAAGCCAGGAGTATGGAAAAAGTAGGCCTCCACGTTCTGGGAGTGGAAAAGCCCGCCCCGGATGCCGCCGCCGTAAGGGATGCGCACCACCAAGGGCACCTGCAGGCTGCCGTTGCTGCCGTAGCAGGCCCGGGCGGCCTCGCCAATGAGCTGGTTGGCCGCAGGCCAGAAGAAGTCGGAGAACTGGATTTCGGCAATGGGCCTCATGCCCCGGAAAGCTGCGCCCAGGGCTATGCCCACAATAGAGGCTTCCGCCAGGGGCGTGTCCAGGACCCGCTCCTCGCCAAATTCGTCTATAAAGCCCTGGCTGGCCAGGAACACGCCGCCGCGATGGCCCACGTCTTCCCCCATGATGAAGATGCGCGAGTCGCGGCGCATCTCCTCACGCATAGCTTCCCGGACTGCTTCAATAACGCTCTTGACTGCCAGGTCGGGCCTCCTTGCTGAGGGCTAAAGGGTGTAGATATGGTCAAACAGGGTGGCAGCTTCCGGGAAAGGCGCGGCTTCTCCCGCCTCCGTGGCCTGGTCCACCGCCTGCTGGGCCTGGGCGCGGGCTTCATCCACCTGAGCTTGGGTCATAACACCCTGCTGCACCAGATACTGCCCCAATGTTAGCAGCGGGTCCCGCTCACGGACTTTTTCCACTTCCTCCTTGGGCCGGTAGCGGCGGTCATCGTCGTCGGTGGTATGGGGCATGAACCGCTCCACCTTCATTTCCAAAAGCACGGGCCCGGTGTGCCGGGCGTGGTCTATGGCCTCCCGGGCAGCCTCATAGCACTGGGCCAGGTCCATGCCGTCTGCCACCAGACCAGCAAATCCGTAGGCCGCGCCCCGGCTGGCTACGTCGTCAACGGCCATCTGCTTGCGCTGGGGCACCGAGATGGCGTAGTGGTTGTTCTCACAGACAAATACCACCGGCAACTTGTGCACCCCGGCAAAGTTCATAGCCTCGTGGGTCTCACCCTGGCTGGAAGCGCCGTCGCCAAAATAGACCAGCACCACCGTCTTATCCCGCAGCATTTTGCAGCCCAGGGCGTAGCCCACGGCATGGGTAAGCCCAGCAGCTACTACGTTAGATGTCTGGATCATGCGGCGGGAAAGGTCTGCTCCTTGAAGGGGGAACTGACGCCCGTTGCTGAAGGGGTCGCCCGCCTTGCCCATGAACGAGAACATTACCTGGGCAGGGGTCAAGCCCGCAGATTTGATGGCCAGGTCGCGGTAGTAGGGGAAGAGGAAGCAGTCGCCGTCCTTTTCCGCAGCCAAAAGGCTGCCCAGCTGGGCCGCCTCGTGGCCCTGGCAAGAAGCAGCAATGGGCACCTTGCCCTGGCGGTTCAAGGCCCATATACGTTCGTCCAGGGCCCGCACCAGGGCCATCCGGTTATAACAAAGCACCAGGTCCTCATTGGACAAGGCCTTTGGGGCAGCCGCTGGACGCGCTGCGCCGGGAGTTGCTGCTGGCCGCAGATGGGCGGGTCGTCCTTGGGCCATTGCTCCCCATCAAATTGACGATAAATGGCAAGCGGGCATTTGAATGCCCCCTGCCGTGTCTGGTGCCGCGTTGGCGACGAACGGCAGCCGCCGTCCGTATCACCGCCCATTATACAAAGCTTATGGGCCAAGCTCAATGACCTGGGAGTACGCCCTTTGGTCATACCCTTCAATTTGCTGGGCGCCGTCATAGGCCACCGCATACACGTAAGCGTACTTTCGCTTGCCCAACTGCGTCCCGTCGTGGGGCAAACTTGTCAGGTCCACAGTCACCTCGTAAGGGGCCGCATTCCGCACGCCCACCCTCACCCAGTCCACGTAAAACTCCACCCGGTTGACACCGTGGTCGTCCGCTGGCGCAGCCTGCAAGGTGACTTGAGTGCCATCGGAGGTCACCGCAAGGTCCACCGTGGGAGGATAGTCCGGCACCGAGGTGAAGGTGTAATTAAACAGCGGCTGAACCTCTGGCCGGGGCGGCAGCAGCCCTTGAATTAAGGTAGAGGGAGGCAGAGACGACGCCGGAGTTGACAGGGCGTCCGGCGCGGCGTCGTAGGTGCTTGCGGGGCTGACCAGCCATTGGGAAATAGGCCCCTGGTTGGCCAGCTCCAGCATGTCCTTACGGAGAAAGACTACATTGTCCACCGGCAGTCCGCCCACCACGTTGTCCAGATATTTGACAAAGGCGTTGGCATTGGCTTGCCAGCCAAAGTCCAGGGGTTTGGCCACGCTCTGGTAATTATTGCCTATGTTGGCCATGTAAACCGGGCCGCAGCCGCTGGCGATGGCCGGACGCTTCTCCCGTGTGGGGTCAGGACATGCCCGGTGGTCTAGAGTAATGGCAGCCCCTCCCAGGTCCTGGAAGGAGTTGCGCACCAGCCAGGCCGGCTGGCCTGGAAACTGGGGCACAATGTAGGAGTTAATCTTGTAACCCACATCGGTGCTGGCCCCGGTGCCGGCAATGACGCTGTCCTGCAGGAAACTGCTGATGGAAGTAACGTCAAAGTTGACTCCCCGGTTCTGCAACAGCTGGGCGCGGAAGTACTTGTTGGACTGGCTGTACGCTCCCCATACAACGCCGCCAGCATGATTCCGCCACAGCAAGGTGTCCACAATGTCCCGGGAGGGCACTGAGTTCTGCCAGGTGTTGATGCCTACAGTCACCTTGCTATGAGCTTCATTACGAACCATGGTCCAAGGGACTATGCCGCCGGAATCCACGCCGGCAGTGCTCAACTCCGGGAAGTGGTACCCTTGGGAATCCCAGTCGCCAGGACCGCCGTCCCCCACCGCCACGTTGCCCAAAAAGGCTTCATTGGTGGAAGTGCCAGGCCAGAAGTCTGCCGCCACCCGCCGGGTCTCCCCGGCCACGGTGGTCTTGTTCCGGTCATCGAAATGCTTGGGCAGCATGCCAATGGCGATGTTGTGAACAAAGACGTTGTCCAGGTTGGGACCGGCCGCCGAGTCCATTTCCACAAAATAGGAACTGGAGGAAGAGCTGTAGCAGACATTATCCTCCACCAGCACCTGCTGGCTACTGTGGATGTTCAGGCAGCGGAACCCGTTATACCACCCGGAGTTGCCGCGCATCACCATGCCGCGGGAGGTGGAGCCCATCATGTGGTAATGCACCGCGTACCTGCCGGGAGTCCCGTAGTTGCCCATGTATTTGAATTCTGCGTATTGCAGGTTGCCCTTGGCCCCTTGCATGAACATGGTGTGGGCAAATTCCCGCTTCCGCACGTCGTTGACGTAGGAGCTTTCACTTACACCTGGAATCTCAGTTGAAACCTTGACATTGCGGCTCAGCAAAGCCACTTCGCCCCGCTTGGGAGCCTCCCCGCTGTGGAAGAAGCTCAACGGCAGGTCAAGATTGATGCGTGTAATGCCGCCGCCCAGGGATTCCACGGAAGCAATGGTGCGCAGCTCGTTCTGTTGGCTGTTGCCGGTGGGTTCCCTGGTGGAGGTAATCACCACAGTGCTTCCCACCGGCCAGTCCGCCACGCTGCCCTGCACAAGCACCGAGGTGTCACCCTTCATGGAGAAAGTGGACAGTTCGACCCAAGTGCGCTTCACCGGCGCGCCGTGGGCATCCCACCGGCCGCCGCTCATTACCCACAACCCCTTGTCCCGGGATTGAAAAGCGCTGCCCCCCACAAAGGCTCTGCCGTCAGCGGTAGTCAAAACGAAGATGAGTTCGGCGCGCGCATTGCCTGGGATAATGTTCCCTTCTTTGCCCATATCCAGGGCGCCGCCGTCCATGACAATCACGTTGCCCCGGACTTTTAGTCTAGTGTTGCCAGTTCTGGCGAACTCCAGCGTGCCCGCGACAGTAATGTCCCCAAACGCCGTGTTGGACCAGGTGTCATAGGTAACCACGTGGCCAGCACTGATTTGCACCGTGTCCCTCGCAGCCGGCACCTTGCCGGTGCTCCAGGTGCTGGGACTGTTCCAACCTCCAGTACGGACGCTGGACAAGGAGGATGCCTCCGCCACCCGGGCATGGGAATGCCCGCCGGAATTGGGTTGGCGTCCAAACAAACCAACCGGTTCCATCAGCACATACAAGACCAGAGTTATCGCCACTACAACCGCCAATCTGTTCATTTTCCCCTCCCATAAATGCCAGGGCTGATATTAACATGTGCTTGGGGAAATTCACCTAACGTCCGCAATGAAAAACTTGGTTATTTTGCGGGCAAAAAGATGACAAAGTGATGCCAACTTCCTGATTGTAACATTGTGTTGCCAAGCGCAGGTGCGCAGAACGCCCGGAGAGCATCGGTCCCAGCCTGACCTTACCCCACCGATGGGGCAGGGATGGGTCTTCACCGCCTGGCCATGCCAGCAGCTGCCAGGGGATGTACGCAGGCATTGAGTAGGTGTAGTTGTTCAGGTGGCGCCAGTAACGGCGCCCAAGGCCAAGGGCTCACCAATGCAACAATTCCCATCCTCACAGGCCAAGTAAACAACAGGGGGTGTTACGTCTGTGTTACTTCTCTGTTACCAAATGCGCCACAACCGTTACCAATACCCCTGGCGGCGGCACATTGTATCTAAGAATGTTCCGTGATACCCTTGGTGAAGTGCGGATTGCAAAGGATGGACCCTGGCACGGCCGCCAGTACTTAAAGGAGCAGCGGCACCGGAGGGGAGGCGGAGATGATTGACCAGATGGACCTGGTGGCGGTGCTTCAAAGATACCGGGGCAACGCCGTGGTAGTGCCCGTGGAGCGGTCCAGCGTGGCGTGGCCGCAAGTAAGCACCCTTCCCAACCGGGATGTGGCTCCCAGCGCCATGGGCCATGCTTCTTCTTTTGCGTTGGGGTTGAGCCTGGCCCAGCCTGGGACCAGGGTGATATTGCTGGATGGCGACGGCAGCCTAGAAATGAACCTGGGCGCGCTGGTTACCATTGGCAACAAAAAGCCCGGCAATCTGTACCATTTTGTATCGGAAAACGGGATGTATGCCACCACCGGGGGGCAGCCAATTCCTGGGAAGGATGTAGTGTCCTTTTCTGGAATGGCCCGGGCCGCAGGCTACGTCGCCGCCTATGAATTTGATGACCTGGAAGACTTTGCCTCTCAGGCCCAGCGCATCCTTAATGAAACCGGCCCAATCCTTATTTGTGTGAAGACCAAGCCCAATCCGCGGCTGCGCGGGCAGCGCGGCCAGGAAATGCGCGCAGGACGCCGCACCACCAACGCCACTATCCCGCAATTACGGCGGGAATTTAGCGGAGCCTAGACAGAGCAGAAATGGACATTCAAATTAGCAGGGATATTGCAACGGCAGCAGGACCATCCGCCGGCGCCAGCCGCCAACCTGGAGAAGTCCTGCTGGAGAAAATCCGCAGCCGCCAGGCTGTAGTCTCGGTGATTGGCCTGGGGTATGTGGGCCTGCCCCTGGCCGTGGCCTATGCCGAGGCCGGCTTCCGGGTAATAGGCGTTGACCTGGCCAAGGGCCGGGTTGACGCGGTCAACCGGGCGGACTCTTACATTGAGGACGTGCCTTCGGAGACCCTGAGGACCCTGACCGGGGCAGGCAAGTCCGGCTCCTCAGCCCGCCGGGCCAAGAACGGGAGCGAAGCTCCACGGCTGCGGGCCACCACCGACCACAACGCCCTGGAAGAGGCCGATGCGGTAATCATCTGCGTGCCCACGCCGCTGGGCAAGACCAGGGACCCTGACGTTTCCTACATCATTTCCGCCACTGATCAGATTGCCCAGCACCTGCGGCCCGGTATGGCGGTGGTGCTGGAGAGCACCACCTTTCCCGGCACTACGGAAGAGATAGTGCTGCCCCGGCTGGAAAACGCCAACGGGCGCAGTTTTAAGGCCGGCACGGACTTCTTCCTGGCTTTTTCCCCGGAGCGCATTGACCCCGGCCGCACCGACTGGACGCTGCATACCACTCCCAAGGTCATTGGGGGCGTCACGCCCCGGTGCATGGAGGTTATCCAGTCGCTCTACCAGACCATCGTTAAGCAGGTGGTGCCGGTCTCCTGCCCGCAGGTGGCGGAGATGACCAAGCTGCTGGAAAACACCTTCCGGGCGGCTAATATCGGCCTGGTCAATGAAATCGCCATCATGTGCGACCGGCTGGGCCTGGACGTTTGGGAGGTCATCAACGCCGCCAAGACCAAACCCTTTGGCTTTATGCCCTTCTACCCCGGCCCTGGTCTGGGCGGCCACTGCATACCCAAGGACCCCCTTTACCTGGCCTGGAAGCTGCGCACCCTGAACTACAACCCCAGGTTTATCCAGGTAGCCTCGGAGATAAACCTGGGAATGCCTGCCTATGTGCTGGACAAGATTTCCGACGCGCTGAACAAGGCCCGCAAGCCGGTCAACGGCTCCAAGGTGCTGGTGCTGGGAGTGGCTTATAAGGCCAATGTGGCGGATACCCGCGACTCCCCAGCCCTGGACCTCATCCAGTTGCTGCACGAAAAGCAGGCCCAGGTCAGCTACAACGACCCCCACGTTCCGCGCACCAGCGTGCCTGGACTGGCCTTGGAGAGCGTGGAACTGACCCAGCAGCGGCTGCGGGAGGCCGACTGCGTGGTGATTACGGCAACCCACAGCGCCTATGACATAGGCTGGATTGTGGAAAACAGCCAGTTGATTGTGGATACCCGCAACGCCACCCAGGGCATACGCGCCCCTGCCGGAAAGATAGTGAAGCTGTAATGGCCAACTATCTGCTGACGGGCGCCGCCGGCTTTATTGCGTCCAGAGTGGCCGGCTTGCTGCTGTCCCAGGGGCACCGCGTCACCGGCATTGACAACATAAACGACGCCTATGACGTGCGCCTGAAGGAGTGGCGGCTGGGCCAGCTCATGGCGCGGCCGGGGTTCCAGTTCCAGCCCCTGGATATTTGTGAGCGGGAAGCACTGCGCCGGGTGTTCCACGGGGAACTGGATGCGGTGATTAACCTGGCGGCGCGGGCCGGCGTGCGCCAGTCGGTGGAAAACCCCTGGGTCTATGTGGACACCAACGTCACCGGCACCCTGAATCTGTTGGAGCTGTGCCGGGAGTTCGGCGTAAAGAAATTCCTGCTGGCCTCCACCTCCAGCCTGTACGGGGGCGACAACCCGCGCCCGTTCCGGGAAGACGCCAACACCAACGGGCCTCTCTCCCCTTATGCCGCATCCAAGAAAGCGGCGGAAGTCCTCTGCTACACTTACCACTACCTCTATGGGATTGACGTATCCATACCCCGGTACTTCACCGTTTATGGCCCGGCGGGCAGACCGGACATGAGCCTGTTCCGTTTTGTGCAGTGGATTTCTGAGGGCCGGCCGCTGACCCTCTACGGCGACGGCACCCAGTCCCGGGACTTCACCTACGTGGATGACATTGCCCGGGGCACCGTGGCAGCGCTTAAGCCCATGGGCTACGAAATAATTAACCTGGGTTCTGACCGCCCGGCCGTTCTAATGGACGCCATCCACATGGTGGAGCAGGCGGTGGAACGCAAAGCCAAAATTGAACGCCAGCCGCGCCATCCCGCAGACGTGCTGGCCACCTGGGCGGATATTAGCAAGGCGCGGAAGCTGCTGAACTGGGAACCCCAAACCACGCTGGAGCAAGGTATCCAGAACTTGGCTGTCTGGTACCAGGAAAACCGGCAGTGGGCCAAGGACATTCAGACCACCTGACATGCTCCGGCGGGCCTGCCCCGGTCCATCCTCAGTTACTCCGTAGCCTATGGGCGCCGCATCCAGCAGTGCACCAGTTTAAACCAGGACTCCACTGGTCGCACCGGCGGAAGCCAGTGCCCAGGAATGCCCCATCTTGACGTGCTTTACTGGATTCCGGCTGCCGCCGGAATGACGAATGGCTAACTGGCCCCTGCCACGTGCTCTGGCCCTTTGGGCACAACCCCCCATTTTGGCAAGAGTTCGTCTATAATGTGCCCAGCATATTTGGACAAGAGCGGCACGCTCTGGGCACACTCCCTTGCCTGCCTCCTGCGAACCCGCATTCGGGCAGGCCCCAGGAGGCACTGTGACGATTACTATGAGCTCCCAGTCTGGCCGGCGGGAAACCCAGCGCAAAAAGCTGCTGGATGCGGTGGAGGCGCTGCGGCCAACCCTTTTAGCCCACCGGGACGAGAGCGAACGCCAGGGCAAGTTGGCCCAAGCCTCGGTGGAGGGTTTCCGCAAGGCCAACCTGTACGCCCTCAAACTGCCGGTGGAACTGGGCGGCATTGAAGCCGACCCCATGCTCCAAGTGGACGTTATTGAAGCGGTGAGCCGCATCCACCCCACCGCCGGCTGGAGCCTGTTTATATGCGGCACCGGCATCGGCCTGGCGGGAGGGTTCCTGCCCGCGGCCGCTATTCCCACCGTGTTCGCGGGTGGCCGTGTGCCCATCGCCGCAGGAGTGCTGCGGCCCCGGGGCCAGGCAACCCCAGTGCCAGGCGGCTACCGGGTCAGCGGCCGGTGGCCCTTTGCCAGCGGAGTGCGCAACGCCGAATGGTTTTGCGGCGGCACCTCGGCTCCGGCCAGGGACGGCGCCACCGAAACCCGCATGGTGTTTGTGCCAGTATCGCAAATCACCTTGCATGATAACTGGCACGTGATGGGGCTGGAGGGCACGGGCAGCTGTGACGTTTCTATTGACAACGTTTTCGTGCCCCAGGAGTTCACCTGGATTGCCTGGCAGAACCCCCAGCGGGGCGGACCGCTGTACCGCATGGGCCGCCCAGCCTTTGTGGCCGCAGAACACGCCGCCTTTGCCCTGGGTACGGGACGGCTGGCGCTGGACGCCATTATTGAACTGGCCCAGGGCAAGCAGCGGGGTTACACTCCTGATATGCCCACCATTGCCCGCCGGGGCGCTTTCCAGCGCGACCTGGCGGAAGCGGACTTGAAGCTGCGGGCCGCCCGGGCTTTGCTGATGGAAATTTACCAGGATGTTTGGGCCACCGCCAGCGCGGGACAGCCCTTGAGCGCCCAGCAGCAGGCGGAGACTCGCAGCGCCACCTGCTACGCCACCCAGGTGTCGGTGGAGGCGGCCTCCCTGGCCTACCGCTACGGCGGCGGCGAGGCCAATTACTTGAGCAGCATCCTGCAGCGCTGCTTGCGCGACGCCAACGGCGCAGCGCAGCACCAACTGGTCAACAACGACTCCTACGAGGAACACAGCCAGGGACTGCTGGGGATTGCCACCGGCAGTTAAGCAACCCTGAATTAACCGCTAATGACCGCTAATCACCCTCACCCCCGCCCTCTCCCTTGATGGGAGAGGGCGGGCAAACTTCCTCTCCCATTGGGGGAGAGGACCGAGGTGAGGGGTATTGAATAGCAAAAGACAGTTGCACCAGTCACCAGCCAGTGAGGTAAATAACTTATGCCCGACCTGGACCTATCGCTCAATGAGTTGGCGGCCCGCAACAAGGCCATCTGGCAGATGGACGCCGCTGGGCTAAGTCCCGCCCAGCGGGCCATGCCCGCCCTGGTGCACCGGAATGCCTACGCCCCAGCCGCAGACCAGACCCGGGTGCTGCTGGTGGGAGGTCTCTCTGGCAGGCAGGCCGATGTGTACCTGGTCCTGGACGCCCTGAGAAACTACCTGGCGGGCGGTGACGGCCTGGCCCGGTCCGTGGCCCTGAGCGCAGTACCTTGCGGCAACCCTGATGGCCGGGAGACCGGCGGCGTCCCCCGCAACAGCGCCGGAGGCAACCCGGCTTCGGGCTACCCGCCCCAGGACAATTTTTTCTTCGATAAGCAGAACCCAGAGGCGCGCTACTTGTGGCGTTGGATTGGTTTTCAAGCCCCAGACCTGCTCCTGGAAGTGCGGGCTGGCGACCAGGTCGCCTGGGAAGCCACGCCAGGCGCAACGTCAGTAATTCCCAATTCCCGCCCAATGGCGGTGGATGATTCGCTGCTGGCCGCCCTGTCGGCGGGAAAACCCAACGGCGTGGGGACTGTCCCTGGCCTGCGCTTGACTGCGCCAAGACACGCCCTGACGGCCGAGCTTGCCCGGCTCTGGCAGTCCCTGGCCCGCGCCTCCAAGCTGCCGCTATCGCCCGCGCGCCGCACCCTGGACACCCGCCGCCGGCGCACACCCCTGGAGATTGCCCGCCTGCTGAGTTCAGTGTACGGGCACAAACTGGATCCCGTTACCTACACCCAGGGGGTGTCTGTCAGCGGCAGGCTGCGCCTGGCCAAACTGGACCCCCAGGACCGGGCCACCGTACCGGATGTGGTGAAGCTGGTGGAACCCTACGCTTCTGGCGCAAGGGAAGTGTTCACCGGCCGGGTAGCCCCCGGCAGTTTCAACGGCCTGGCCTGGGCACAAGAGCTGACCCAGGCCACCGGAGACCGTCGGTACGCCGATATGCTGGTCAGCGCGGCCAACCGCTACCAGGCGGGCGCCAGCGGCGGAGCGCCGCCGCCTTCTGACCCGGACTTCCGCACCGAAGATATGTTTATGAACGGCTCCATTTTGGGCCGGGCCTTCAGCATCACCCGCGAGGGCCGCTACCTGGATTTGCTCACCGGATTCCTGCTGGACGCCCCGGTGCAGCAGCCCAACGGCCTGTTCTGGCACAGCCGCGCCACTCCCTTCTACTGGGGCCGGGGCAATGGCTTTGCCGCCCTGGGCTTCGCCGAGACTTTGACGCACCTGCCAGGGAATCACCCTCGGCGGGCTGCCCTGCTGGCCAAGCACCTGAAGCATCTGGAGGCACTGCGCCCCCACCAGAGGCCATCGGGGATGCTGTCCCAGGTGGTGGACCTGCCCGGATCCTATCAAGAACTCACGGCCACCTGCATGGCCGGCTACGCAGCGGCCCGTGGGATGCGCCTGGGCTGGCTGGACCAGTCCTGGCGGCCCTGGGTGGACCTGGCCTGGCAGGGGGTATCAGAGCGCGTGGATGAATCGGGCGGCATTGTGGACGCCTGCACCAACACGGGAGTCCAGAAGAGCTTGCAGGAGTACTTGGACCGGGCCGCCGTGTTTGGCCTGGACGACCGCGGCGGGGCTATGGCCCTGTGGTTCGCCACGGAGATGGAGCAGCTGCGGCGCGGGACGCCAGCGGGCTGAAAAATTAGCGCCCGGATTGTAAGCTCTCCCGCCAGGGAGAAGATAGGCTGCATTTTCAGGAGGGTTAACCATGCCGAACTACATTTACGTTTCTTTGCAGGGAGACGACCGGGTCCTGATTTTCACCAGCAACCCGGTGTCCGGGTTGCTGACCGCCAAGGGCGAGGTCCAGGTTTCCGGCGGGCCTGCCCCCATGGCCATCGGCCCGCAGCGGCGGTCGGTTTACGTTGGGAGGCGCGGCTCCAAACAGATTTCCAGCTTTGCCGTTGACCAGACCACCGGCGGGCTGACCATGTCCGGCACCGTGGACCTGGAGACCGACCCGTGCTACCTGTCCACGGACCACAAGGGCCGCTTTGTTCTGGCTGCCTACTACGAAGGCGCACGGGTGACGGTGCATCCCGTTGGAACCAGCGGCGCGGTGGGACAGCCTCCGGTGGTGCAGCGGCCGACTTTCCGGGGGGCCCACTGCTTCCAGACCGACCCCACCAACCACTACGCCTTTGTGCCGCACATTGCCGGGCGCGGCCCCAATCTGATTCTCCAGTTCAAATTTGACGAGGCCACCGGGCAGATAACTCCCAACAACCCGGACCGGGTGTCCCCCGATGAGCCGGTAGGCCCCCGCCACTACTGCTTCCATCCCCGGCTCCACGTCCTTTACTTTACCAACGAGCAGGGGTGCAGCGTTTCCGCCTACAACCTGAACACTGCCAATGGCACGCTCAAGTCCTTCCAGACCATCTCCACTCTGCCCGCGGGGTTCCAGGGCCAGAATACCTGCGCCCAAATACAGATTACGCCCGACGGCAAGTTCCTTTACGCACCCAACCGCGGCCATGACAGCATCGCCGGGTTCTCAATTGACCCAGCCTCCGGGAGGCTGACCTCCCTGGGACACACTCCCGCCGAGCGGGTGCCGCGCGTGCTCAGCCTGGACCCCCAGGGCAAGTTCCTTTACTCTGCGGGCCTGGAGTCGGGCAAACTAGCCGCCTACCGGGTGGACCAGAACACGGGCAAGCTGGACCGGATACACACCTACGACGTGGGCCAGCGGCCTATGTGGGTGCTGGCCACCCGATTGGGCGAAGGTTAAGATCCATGAGCCAGTTCGACTGGTACGTTAAAGCCAAGGCCAAGCTGGAGCAGTTCCTGCCTGCCCTGGACCCGGACCTGGAAGTGGACGTGGACACGGACGTGATTACGCCAGCGGACGGCAGCCCGGAATACGAGACCTTTCTGCTGACTTTTTCCCACCCCCACAACGCCAAGCTCCAGTGGACCATGGAACTGCGCATGGACGCGGAATACCTTGAGCACGAACTGGAAACCACGGTGCGTAAAATTTACTTCGCGCGGGTAGAATAGGCGCAGTAGTGAGGCGGGCATGAAATTTGGGCTGTTTCAATCGGTGCAGCTGCCGGAGCCGGGCGCCCAGGCCAAATATTACCGGGAAGCCCTGGACCAGGTGCTACTGGCGGAGCAACTGGGCTTTAATTCGGCGTGGTTCACGGAACACCACTTTTCCCGCCACGGCATAGTCTCAGCCACAACGTCCGTTCTTACCTACCTGGCGGGGGTAACCAAGACCATCCGCCTTGGCACGGCGGTGGCGGTGCTGCCCTTCCATAACCCCATCAAACTGGCCGAGGATGCAGCCACCGTGGACTTGTTGAGCAACGGCAGGCTGGACTTTGGCGTGGGACGCGGCTACCAGTGGAGCGAGTTCCACAAGCTGAACATTCCTATGGAGCAGGCCAGCCGCCGGTTTGAAGAGGCGATGGATGTAATCATCAAGTCCTGGACGGCTTCGGAGCCCTTTACCCACCGGGGCGAGTTCTGGAGCTTCGACGACATGACGGTCCACCCGAGGCCGGTGCAGCAGCCTCACCCGCCGGTGTGGGTGGCCGCGGCCAGCCCGGCCAGCATGGAGCGGGCGGCGCGCCACCACTGGAACCTGCTGATTGGCCAGGGCGAAACCTTTTCCCAGGTGGCGGCCCAGGCGGAGAAGTTCCGCACCCTGGTTGGAGAGGCCGGAGATACCCCTGGTCCAGACCGCATCGTCGCTGCCCGCGCCATGTACACGGCTCCCACCCAGGCGCAGGCCCGCCGCGATACGGAAGCGCCGTTCATGTGGTTCAAACAGACGGGGCAGGAAGTGGCAGCGCCGCCGGACCGGCGGCCAGAGCTGCTGCCGGAGGACTTTCGGGAGCACCGCCGGCGTTTTGCCGGTGGCGGCGCGGACTATGAGGCCATGCTGGGGAACGTGACCTTGTTTGGCACGCCTGGCCTGGTGGCGGAGCGCATTGAGGGGTTGAGGCAGGCCGGGGTGGAGAACCTGATCTTCTTCATAAACTTTGGCGGATTGGAGAACCGGAAGGTCATGAATTCCCTGGAGTTGTTTGCCAGGGACGTGATGCCCCAGTTCAGGGAGTGATTGGCCTCCGTCAAAAGCCCGGCTGGTGCGGCACGCCGCTGCCGGCCGATTTGGGAACCTGCCCTGGGACTAAGAGCTTGTGTTAAAAGTGCCCGCTCATGGGCTTTGCCCAAAATGTCGTTCTGAGCCCCGATTGCATCGGGACTCAGGGTGACAATAATTGGCTGCAAAACGTTACTGACTATCGCAATTCATACTTTTTGGGCAAGGCCCCCGCTCATGATTCGACAGGCTCACCACGAGCGGTCCTTCAGCCGAAGGACGCTCACCCTTGTATCTTGCCAGCGGGAGATTAGAATCAAGCGAAGGTTTCATCAGAGGCGGGGTAGACCGATTCACCCTGGGTTGGAAGACCGTAGCTCAGCATGGTCGCCCCGTCTCTATCCCAA